>OKWC01000137.1_pt1 | contig 14217 bp, 14 predicted proteins | sample 1606971 | NCBI WGS metagenome assembly OKWC01 (sample SAMN04414076, study PRJEB24778) | human gut metagenome | material: faecal | host: Homo sapiens
CTTTATCATACCGCCCAGCTTGTCAAGCGCACGGATATATTCGACAGCCAGCGTGTTGTTAGGCTCTGTAAGCGTTTGCACGACATCTGACGTATAATTCTTCTCGACCGTCTGCTTCAGTGCCGCAGGATACGAAGCACCTTTACGCATAAGGCTGAAAAACTCATCGGTCTGCACCGCATATTCAACTGCTCCTGCCGCCTCCTCAAGCACAGAAACATCACCGCATTCACTGCCGAAGCTCAGCATATCGACACAACCGAGAGAATCGGCAATACCGGCAAGCCCCCATAGCAAAATGCTCTGCACTCGACAGTGCAAACGGAGTAGGCAGTTCTACCACCAGATCCGCACCTCCCATAAGTGCGGCTCTCGCTCTCGCATATTTATCCGCAAGCGCAACATCGCCCCTCTGGGTGAAATTTCCGCTCATAACGCATACGATATGAGTTGCGCCGTGCTGTAAACGTGTTTGCTCTATGTGATATTTATGTCCGTTGTGGAACGGATTGTATTCGCATATGATTGCCGCTGTTTTCATTGTGTACCGTTATCCTTTTAAGTCAAATTTACTTTCTGCTGTATCTGAAGTCGCACATATCAGCGCCCTCAGCTATAGTTTTTGTTCTTGTGAGCTTCATATCCATAATGTCCGCAAGAACATAGTCCATACGGCACAGATACTGTGCGAGTTCGGGACAGCCCTCGTCCTTGCACAACTTGCATATACCGCATTCATAATAATCGTAACCGAGATCGTATTCACTGTTTGCAGGCAGAATATCGACCACCCAGTCGTTTTTCGTATTTTCTCTTGTGGCTTTCTTCCGACCACGCAAGACGTCCGGGCATCTTCTTTTCGTCAAGATAACTGTCTACATTTCCTACAGCTTTGTGAAACAGCTTTGAAGCACACAAACCGTTCTTGAATATTTCGTAATTCTCTTCCGCCGTCTTTCCTGTACTGCGGTTCATAGCGATAAAATACGCACCCATCATATAAGAGCTCATCAGCTTTGACTTGCCGATGTCTTTTGCACGGGTAACTACCGCCTTATGCTCGGCAAAAATCTTCTTCGCCATATCTTTCGGAAAATTCCGTCTTTCAAGTTCAGCCTTTACTGCGCTGTGATAAAAATGACTGAGAATTCTCACGTTGAACGAATAGTTCATTTGGTTTTTACCTTGCCTTTCTTAAAACACTTTATATTTCCAACAATCAATATTTGTTGTTTAATGTCTGTTGTATCACTGCTCCCCGACCGTACGCCGTACTTCAGCCCCTCACCGACCTTTAAAAAGGTCGGAATTGTCTGCGGCGACTCGCCGCAAGGTCGGAATTCGGAACGGACATTGCCGCCCGCCGTTTTGCTATCCTGCGGATAGCTGAAACTGCTCCAAAGGCGGAATTGTCTGCGGCGACTCGCCGCCCGCTTAGAAGAATGAAATCTGTGCGGATTGAGGGAGATCTCCGAATACGTTCATATCATACAGCTTGCTGAGAACGGTGCTGTTTATACCAGATTGTGCCTGAATATCCTCAAGGCAGATGAAATCTCCCTTGTCGATAACTTCCTTGAGTTTGATTGCGGCGTTTTCACCGCAGCCCTCTACCGCAAGGAACGGCAGACGGAGGTTTCCGTCCTCTATCGCATAAGTTGTCGCCCTCGACTTCTTATAGTCAACAGGCAGGAACGTGATACCTCTGAGCATCATTTCATATATCAGCAGCAGTGCGTCAAGCATACCCTTGTCTTTTGCAGTAGCCTCCGGGTTTGACTGAATAAGCTGTATCTTGTTTCTTACGCTCTCCTTACTGCCGAGAACCGTCTTTACATCTTATATTTTCTGTGTGCTTTGTAAGTACCGCAGAATAGAATTCCGACGGATAATAGACCTTGAACCAGCACAGCTTTACAGCACCGGTTACATAAGCGGCGGCGTGCGCCTTAGGGAACATGTACTTTATCTTCTTACAGCTTTCGATATACCACTGCGGTACATTGTTTTCTTCAAATGCCTTGTATATATCCTCGTTGAACAGCTTCTTGGCATTACCCTTACGGGTTATCTCCATTATCTTGAATGCGAGCTTCGGCTCAAGACCCTTATGCATAAGATAAACCATAATATCATCACGGCAACCGATAACCTCGGAAATCGTGCATATTCCGTCCGAAATAAGCTCCTGTGCGTTTCCGAGCCATACGTCAGTACCGTGCGACAGACCCGAGATCTGTAAAAGGTCGGAGAATTTCTTCGGCTGTGCGTCCTTAAGCATCTGCAAAGTAAACGGCGTACCGAATTCGGGGATACCGTATGTACCGCTTGAAACGCCGAGATCCTCCTCCTTTATGCCGAGCGGCTCTGTCGATGTGAACAGTTCCATGACCTTAGGATCGCTTGTCGGAACATCCGCTATCTTTATGCCCGTCATATCTTCAAGGTGCTTATACAGCGTCGGCACATCGTGTCCGAGTTCGTCGAGCTTAAGTATAGTATCGTGCAGTGCGTGGAAGTCGAAGTGCGTTGTGATCATATCGCTCTCCGTCTTGTCCGCCGGGTGCTGAACCGCCGTAAAGTCATAAACCTCATAATCGCTCGGCACTACGACCATTCCGCCGGGGTGCTGTGACGTTGTTCTCTTAACACCTGTACAGCCTGCCGCAAGACGTGATATTTCGGCGGAATTTGCCGTCATACCCTTCTTTTCAAGCCACTTGCGTACAAAGCCCTCGGCAGTCTTTTCCTGTACAGCTGAAATAGTACCCGCCTTGAAAACGTGATCCTTACCGAACAGTTCTTCGGTATATCTGTGTACCTTGCCCTGTACCTCGCCCGAGAAGTTAAGGTCAATATCAGGCGACTTATCGCCGTCAAAGCCGAGGAACGTTTCAAACGGTATATCGTGACCGTCACGGATCATATCTATATCGCAGTTCGGACACTTTTTCGGCGGCAGGTCAAAGCCCGAGCCGTAAGAGCCGTCAAGGATAAATTCGTTGTGTCGGCACTTGGGACATCTGTAGTGCGGAGGGTCAAGGGGTTTACCTCGGAGATACCTGCCATTATGGCAACTACCGATGAACCTACCGAGCCTCGTGAGCCGACAAGGTAACCGTTCTTTTCCGAGAACGCAACCAGCTTCTGCGCTATCATATACAGTACGGCGAATCCGTGCTTTATGATAGAGTCAAGCTCCTTCTTGAGTCGCTTTTCAACTGTTTCCGGCAGATCATCACCGTACCATGCGTGCGCCCTGTCCCAGCAAAGCTGCTGCAGTTCTTCGTCTGCACCGTCAATGTGAGGAGTATATGTACCTGTGGGTATAGGACGTACCACCTCAATCATATCGGCGATTCTGTTCGTGTTTGTAATAACGACTTCCTTCGCCTTTTCTTCACCGAGATAAGCGAATTCCTCAAGCATTTCATCGGTAGTTCTGAAATAAAGCGGCGGCTGATTAGCGAAGTCCTCATAGCCCTGTCCTGCCTGCAGTACCTCACGGAATACAGCGTCCTCAGGGTCTTTGAAATGCACGTCACAGGTAGCGACTACCGGCTTTCCGAGCCTGTCGCCAAGCTGCACTATAGCACGGTTGAGATCTCTCAGATCTTCTTCACTGCTTACCTTGCCGTTTCTAAGCAGGAACATATTATTGCCGATAGGCTGTATCTCAAGATAATCATAGAACGATGCGATTTCCTCTATCTTCTCCTGCGATTCCTTTTCAAGTATCGCCCTGAAAAGTTCGCCTGCCTCGCACGCACTTCCTATGATAAGTCCCTCTCTGTACTGCGACAGCAGGGATTTCGGTATTCTCGGCTTTTTTATAGAAATAATCAAGGTTCGATGCGGAAATAAGTCTGTACAGATTTTTCAGACCGACCTTGTTCTTTACAAGAATTATCTGGTGATAAGTAGGCAGCTTCTTTATATCCACGCTTCCGAACGCCGTGTTGAAGTCGCCTATATATTCAAGCTTTGCGGTCTTTCTTGTATCGTTTACTATGTGCATATATATCATGCACAGCATTTCCGCATCCGCAACCGCTCTGTGATGGTCAAAGTCGCCCAGTTTGAAATACTTTGCTATAGTATCAAGCTTATAGTTCTTGATACCCTTGAGCGCCGCCTTTGCAATACTCAGCGTATCGACTACAGGATTATCAAAGTTCTTTTCCATTCTTGCGGCGGCACTTCTGATAAACGATACGTCAAACTTTGCGTTATGTGCGCAGACGGGAGAATTGCCGCAGAAAGCCATAAAGTCGCTGACCGCAACATCCTCGGTCGGAGCGTCGGCTACCATATCGTCCGTGATACCCGTAAGTTCCGTGATATTTGACGGTATCGGCATCATCGGATTTACAAATGTCGAGAATCGGTCAACTATCTCCATATTACGCAGCTTTACCGCACCTATTTCGGTTATACGCTCGTTTGCGGGATGAAGTCCCGTTGTTTCTATGTCAAATACGATTATATCGTCCTCGATTTTTACATTGTCACACCCGTCAACAACTGCGTTTCCGTCATTTACAAAGTATGCCTCAAGACCATAAATCACCTTGAAGTCGGGATCGTCCTTGTTTATCTTCTCAACGGTATTCATAGCCTCAGGATACGCCTGTGCGTTGCCGTGGTCGGTTATAGCTACCGCCTTGTGGCCCCATGCGTGAGCCTGCTTTACAAGCACTGACGGAGCTGTAACTGCGTCCATATCCGACATATTGGTATGCATATGAAGCTCTACTCTCTTTTCGGGAGCATTGTCCTGCTTCGGTTTTACCTCGACAAGCATTACCGACTGCGGATTAAAGCAGTTGCAGTGCAGAAAATCGTCAGCCTTATAACTGCCGTTCGCAAGTATCTTTGTACCGTTCTGAATAAAGCTGTAGCTGTCAAGCTTTGTATTATAAACGAACAGCTTCATTATCATAGATGAAGTCCTGTCGCTGAATGCGGCTGTGATTATCGTTGACTTTCCGCTCTTGGTTTCCTTCTTCTCGACATTGAAGATTTCACCCCATACGGTAACATTGTCACGCTCCGTCATTATGCTTGCCATCTCAACGGGAGCGTCATTTATCGGCTTGCCCATTACGAGTTTTGCTTTACTGCCGAAATGTGTGGTTTCAAACATCAGATCCATTTCCTCAGGCTCTGCAAACACGTTTGCCTTTGTCATTGCAGGAGCGGCAGGTGCATTTCCTCCCTGTGAGGAAGCCTTTGGCGCAGGTGTTTTCATAGTGTAATCATCACGCAGTGAAACCTGCATTATATCCGTAGGATTGAACTGCATCTCATTTGCGAATGTGTCAAGCTTATAGCTGCCGTGCATAACAAAAACCGCACCGTCTTCAAGAAAATCGTAATCGTCGATAATCTCGGCCTTAGCGAACAGCTTTACAGGTATCCTGCCCGTATCGTCACAAAGCGATGCTGTAATTATCGTATAAACGCCGTTTCTTGTATCCTTATGCTCAACATCGGTAAGCTCGCCCCATACCGTGACGCTGTCGCTTTCTTCGCCCAGTGACTTCAGCGACTGCGGTGCTTCGGTTATCTCGTTTCCGAGATATAAAAAGTCCGTCCGTGTTCAGCTTATCCTCAAGATATGTAAGCGTTATCTTGCCCGGACGCTTTCTCGGCTCGGGTCTTGATTTCTTACCTCTGGAGCTTTTGCTCTCGCTTGCACGCTCTGCCGCTTTCCTGTCGATCTCGTCAAAATCCGGAAGCGGCTGTGCCGACAATTCCTCATAATATCTTTCGTCAAGGTCTGCATAACCTACTGTCGCATTTTCGCTGAATTTTACCGTTACGCTCTTTGAGAAAACACCCTTTGTGAACTTCTCAATTTCCTTGTCTATCTTCTCGCTGTATAAAAGGTCAATTCCGCCGTGCATAAGCGTAAACTCAAATGTATCTCCGTCGTCGCTTATCTCGGAATCGTCCATATATCCGTTTATAACGCCGTGTGACGGCTTCAATATCTGAATAATGTCATAAAGATATGACGGGCTGAACAGTTCAGGTGCATATTTCGGATAAATCTTTACCGACGGCACACCGAGATATTTCTTTATTGCATTGCCCGTTTCGGCAAGCACGCTGTACGGTATCAGTTCATCCGCTTCAAGCTGAAGTATCATGCTCTTATCCGCTTCGTCACACAGTATCGACAGCAGTCGTGCGTCCGCTGTCTGCTGAGGCATTTCGACCCTGTCAAGAATTTCTTTTAAAATCGCAGCCATTATTTCACGTTCCTCATAATTTTTCTTTGTTGCCTAGCATCAAGCCGACCTCGTCCATAAGTTCGTCAACCAGCTTTTCCTCGGGTACTCTGCGTATAACCTCGCCCTTTTTGAAGATTATACCCTCGCCCTTTGCGCCGGCGATGCCTATATCGGCCTCTCTCGCTTCTCCGGGACCGTTTACGACACAGCCCATTACGGCTATCTTTATATCGGCTGTTATATCTCTTGTACGCTGTTCGACCTGCTTTGCTATAGTAATAAGGTCGATTCCCGTTCTGCCGCAGGTGGGGCAGGAAACTATCCTCACACCGCCGCCTATGCCTACTGCTTTAAGTATATCCTTTGCGGCATAGATTTCTTCTACAGGGTCGGCTGTCAGCGATACTCTTATCGTATCCCCGATACCGTCAAGGAGCAGTGAGCCTATTCCCGCCGCCGACTTGATTATACCCATACGGGCTGTGCCTGCCTCGGTCACTCCGAGGTGCAGAGGATAATCATACATTTCATGTATCAGACGATAGCTCTCCGTCATCAGCTTGACATCCGACGATTTGACCGAAAGCACTATATCGTCAAAATCAAATTCACGGAGCATTTCCACATGGCGTGAAGCGCTTTCGGCCAGTGCCTGTGCGGTAGGCCCGCCGTACTTAGCAAGAAGCTCACGCTCGACCGAGCCGCTGTTCACGCCTATTCTTATAGGAATATTGCGGTTGCGGCAAGCGTCCGCCACAGCCTTTACCCTGTCCTTATCCCCGATATTTCCGGGATTTATCCTTATCTTGTCAACACCTGCCGCCGCACATTCGAGCGCTATCCTGTAATCAAAATGTATGTCTGCGACAACAGGTATATTGACCGCATTTTTAAGTGCGTATATAAGTTCCGAGTTTCTCACCGCAGGCACTGCCGTGCGTATTATCTCACAGCCTGCCTTTTCAAGCTCGATTGCCTGCCTTACATTGCCCTCAACATCATCCGCAGGGATATTCAGCATCGACTGTATATATATATGCTCTCCTCCGAGAGTGAGATTTCCGACTTTAACTTTCTTCTTACTCATTTTAACCGCCTGTAATTATTCTTACAATATCATTGAATGTTACTATGACCATAAGCACCATAAGCGCAACGATACCGATAAAATGCACCATTCCCTCATGCTCCGCCTTGACAGGCTTTCCTCTGATAAGCTCTATGAAAAGGAACACAAGTCTGCCACCGTCCATAGCGGGTATCGGCAGGAGATTTACTATGCCTATGTTTATTGCAATCAGCGCCGCCAGCGTCATAAGCGAGCCCCAACCGAAAGAAGCAACGGTGCTTACACTCTGCACAACGCCGATAGGACCCGACATTTCGTTAAGACCGTATGTGCCATTGAGCAGATTGCCGAACGAGATCCATATCAGTCTGCCGTATGAAACAAAGTTAGCACACGCCGCCTGTATAACGTTCACAAAATTATGTCTCTCGCCGTAAACGATAAAGTCGAGATACAGGTTGTTTTCCTCAGACGTATATCCGCTTTTATATTCATCTGCAATTGCCGTAAACGACTTTGCAAATTCTGCATCGTTCTTTTCAAGTTTCTTGAAAGCCTCTGTATAGCTGTTAGTATCTATATCGAAATATTCGGTGGGAAGTGCCGCATAGCCCTCTTTTTCACCCACCAGCTTTTTATATTCCGAAATCATTTTTGCGTAGGAACGTGACGCAAATTTAACATTGTTCAGTTCAACTGTCTGACCGTTTCTCTCAACCACAAAGTCATAGCTGTAATACTGCGAGCCTATGCCCCTCGACTGTGAATTTGAAAGCTGGAACGAAATATCCATCGTTGTATAGATGTTCATACCGTTGATTTTCAGTATCTTATCGTTTGCCTGAAGCACGGACGAGCTTATCGCACCCTCCTGAAATCCCGCAACGACATTGGTCGAAACGCTGTTTGAACATAAAACGGAAATAATGCAGAAGATAAATCCGAGAACGAAGTTCATAAACGCACCTGCGGCGATTACCAGTATCCTCATCCACACAGGCCTGTTTCTGAAGCTTCTCGGATCGTCATTTTCAACATCCTCGTCAAGCATGACCGAGCCGCCTATCGGCAGTGCCTTGAACGCAAACACGGTTTCCCCGATACGCTTTTTGAACAGCTTCGGACCCATTCCTATCGCAAATTCCTTGACCTTCATCTTGCACAGCTTAGCGACCGTGAAATGTCCGAACTCATGCACAAGTATAATCAAAAAAACAGAAGTATTCCCAGTAAAATGTTTAGTATGTTCAAAAGTGCCTCCTTATTCTAAGCGTGGGCAATTACATATTCCATTGCCGTGTTTTCACTGTCCAGTATATTGCCGAGCGTTACCTCTTTATGCTCCCTCACATTTTCACAAGCGTCGGCAACAAGCTCTCCTATGCGGTAAAACGGTATCTTATCCTCAAGGAAAAGTCCGACAGCCGCCTCGTTTGCGCTGTTAAGCACAGTGCAGGCTGTACCGCCCCTTGCTATCATCTTCTTTGCGTATTTAAGACACAGGAACGTTTCCTCGTCCGCTTTTTCAAACGTCATAGTGCCGACATCAAAAAGAGAAAGCCTTTTTGCCGGTGACGGTAACCTTTCGGGATAGGTCAGCGCAAACTGTATCGGTATTCTCATATCGGGTACGCCCATCTGACCTATGACCGAGCCGTCCTCAAACTCGACCGCAGAATGCAAAATGCTCTGTCTGTGAACATTTACCTCCACTTTTTCAGGAGTAACTCCGAACAGCCACACAGCTTCGATCAGTTCAAGCCCCTTGTTCATAAGCGTTGCGCTGTCTGTTGTTATCTTCTGTCCCATGTTCCAGTTAGGGTGCTTCAGTGCCTGTGCCTTTGTTACTGTTTTCAGCTTTTCATAGCTGTATCCGAAAAACGGACCGCCCGATGCCGTAAGCAGTATACGCTCGATACTGTCTTCCTCCGCTTGCCATAAGCGACTGGAATATAGCGGAATGCTCGCTGTCTATCGGCAGTATCGGCAGTTTTTTCTCCTTCGCCTTTTTCATTACAAGTTCGCCGCCCGTAACAAGCGTTTCCTTGTTTGCAAGCGCCACCTTGTTGCCTGCGTCAAGTGCCGCAAGAGTAGGACGAAGCCCTACCATACCTACAACCGAATTTACAACAGCGTCCGTTTTCAGTGATGACACCTCACACAGCCCATCCATTCCGCTCAGTACCTTTATATCTGTATCGGAAAGCCGCTGCTTCATATCGCTGTAACGGTTTTCGTCATATATGCAGACAGCTTCGGGCATAAATTCACGAGCCTGCTTTTCAAGAAGTTCGGTGTTTTTTGCGGCACAAAGTGCGATCGGTTTAATTCCGTGCATACGGCATACGTCAAGCGTCTGTGTACCTATCGAGCCTGTACTGCCGAGCAGGGCTATATTCTTTATAATACTCAATTGTTACCTCTTTATGACAAATAATGCCGAAGAGTATTCCGCTTCGGCATTGTAATATGATTATACGATTATGCTATTGGGGTTACGGGGAAGTATATCTGGAACATCATATATGCAAACGGTGCGGCAAGCAGAACACTGTCAAAACGGTCAAGAATACCGCCGTGTCCGGGTAATATATTGCCGAAATCCTTTACAGAACATTCACGCTTTACAAGTGACGCAGAGAGATCTCCGACTACGCCGAGTCCCGATATAACAAGCGCCATAACAGTGAGATACACCCAGTTCACGCTGAATGTATTGCACTCCGCCGTTTATCATGCTGTCGATAAGCTCATATGCAAAGCTCATTATAACCGCAAAAACGCCCGATGTTATTATACCTCCGACAAAGCCCTCCCACGTTTTCTTGGGGCTTATCGCAGGACACATCTTATGCTTGCCGAAAAACGTTCCGACAAAATACGCACCGGCATCTCCCACCCATGCACTCACCATAGTATAAACTATAAGGAACATAGCGTGATCCGGGAATCTTGAGCGTATAAATGCTATCGAGCAGAGTGCAAGAGGTATCGTAATCGATACAAACGCAACAAGTGCGACCTGCTCAAATCTTGCCTTCTCGTGATTGAACAGCATTCCGAGGAGCATTATTACAACAAAACCGAAGTAAATCAGCTTTACGTTGTTCCTGAGCGGTTCTATCCAGAAAATAATAGGTGTTACAGCCGCAAATATAAGGCTTACGGCTGATGTGAACTTATTCTTCAGATATTTGGTCGTAACTAACATTTCATATACCGCTATGACAGAAAAAGCCGTCATAGCAACATAGTAAAGTACCTCGTTGTTAAGTGCTATTATTAAAATACCGATCGGTATCGCTACCAGTGCGGTCACTATTCTGGTTACCATCTTGTAGTTCTTTTCCTTTCAGAAACGCATTACAGTCCGCCGAATCTTCTGTTTCTCCTTGCGTACTCGTCACAAGCCGCAATAAGATCCTTCTTTGAAAAATCCGGCCACAGAACATCCATAAACAAAAGCTCCGCATAAGCTCCCTGCCAGATAAGGAAGTTTGAGGTTCTCTGCTCTCCGCTCGGTCTTATAATAAGGTCGACAGGAGGAATGCCCTTAGTATAAAGATAATTGTCAAAATCGTCTTCCGTAAAGCCATCAAGATCGACCTTACCCTCTTTATAATCCCTTGCAAGACGTTTTGCCGCAGTCAGTATCTCATCCTTACCGCCGTAATTAAGCGCTACAAGAACATACAGACCGTCATTATTCTTTGATATTTCTTCGATCTCGACAAGCCTTGCCTGTATGTCATCATCAAACGCAGACTTATCTCCGAGAAAGATTATCCTTGTATTCTTCTGAGCCATACTGCGTATATCGTCAAGATATTTTACAAGCAGCTTCATTATGGCATCAACTTCATCCTTCGGACGTTTCCAGTTTTCCGTTGAAAACGCATAGAATGTGCAATATTTTATTCCGATGTCACGGCAATCCTCAACAGTGCGCCTGAATACCTTTGCGCCCTGTGAATGACCTGCCTTTCTCGGAAGTCCTCTTTTTTTCGCCCACCTGCCGTTTCCGTCCATGATAAATCCGACATGGAGCGGAACACAGGTCAAAGCATCCTTATTCAAATCAGCCAATTTGATTACCGGCAATTAAACTGTCATGATTTCTTTTTCTTTTGCACTGCAGGCAGCGTCCATTTCATCACAGTATTTATCTGTGAGCTTCTGAACGTCCTTCTCACAGTTCTTGAGATCGTCCTCTGTGATTTCGCTGTTCTTCTTCATAGCCTTGAACTTTTCCATAGCGTCACGGCGAACGTTGCGGACAGCTACCTTGCCTTCCTCGGCGATCTTCTTTACCTGCTTGCAAAGCTCTTTTCTTCTCTCCTCTGTAAGCTGGGGGAATGTGATACGGATAGCCTTACCGTCGTTTGTGGGAGTAATTCCGATGTCGCTTGCAAGTATAGCCTTTTCGATAGACTTCAGTGTTGAAGCGTCCCAGGGAGTGATAACAAGCACTCTTGCCTCTGAAACGGCAACAGCCGCCATAGCGTTTATCTGCGTGGGAACACCGTAGTAGTCAACGGTCACCTTATCCAGCACTGCGGGATTTGCTCTGCCTGCACGGATTGAAGCGTATTCTGTTTCAACAGCGGCTACGCACTTGCCCATCTTGTCCTTAGCGGTATTGATTACGTCTTTCATTGGTTAATTTCCTTTCGGGTATATATTACTGTTTTTATTTACCTTCAGCTTACTTGTCGCTGACTACAGTACCTATCTTCTTGCCCATTACAGCATCGAAAATATTATCCGGTCTGCTCAGATCGAATACAAGGATAGGTGTCTTGTTCTCACGGCACATAGCCGCAGCGGCACTGTCCATAACCTTGAGGCTCTGCACGAGTATCTGCTGATGTGTGAGCGAATCGTACTTAACAGCATCGTCATACTTATGCGGATCCTTGTCATAGATACCGTCAACCATAGTCGCCTTGAGCAGTATATCCGCATTTATCTCTGCGGCTCTCAGTGCGGCGGCACTGTCTGTCGAGAAGAACGGGCTGCCCGTACCGCAACCGAATATCACTATTCTTCCCTTTTCAAAATGCCTTACAGCCTTCTGTCTTATATACGGCTCGGCTATCTGCTTCATGTCAATGGCAGTCTGCACACGAACCTGACAGCCGAGGCTTTCAAGTACATCGGCAACTGCAAGTGCGTTCATTGCTGTAGCAAGCATACCGATATGGTCGGCTCTTACTCTGTCCATATTCTCGCTTGAACGGCCTCTCCAGTAGTTGCCTCCGCCGACAACGATGCCTATCTCGGCACCAACGTCATAGCACTTCTTTATGCTCTTGCATATTTCGGTGACCGTGGGCATATCAAGACCCATCTTCTTGTCCCCTGCAAGTGCCTCGCCGCTGAGCTTTAAAAGTATTCTCTTATACTTCGGTTGATTTTCGGACATATTGTTGTTTTTCCTTTCAGATAGGGTATTAAATTTTCATTAATAATCAAGAACTCTTATGCGGCCGAGCAGCTTATCTCCGAGCTTTGCAACAGCCTCGTTGCAGTCCTTTTCGCTGATAGCGGGAGTAATAAACGCAAGCTCGCCCTCCGGAGCGTCTTTTCTTGTAAGATAGCTTACCTTGCCGAACAGAGCCTCAGCCTCATCCTTTGAAACGCCGTTTACACGGATGTAATTTTCAAGAACTATCTTGTCTGTGTCCTCGATGAAGTCCTGATCGCTGTCCTCCCAGTAAAGTGACTTACTCGATGAGTTCATCTTCACAGCGATAACAACGTCTGCTACAACGGCGCTTGCTGTCGGGAGCTTGCCCGCACCCTTGCCGTAGAATACAACATCGCCCGTAGAGTCGCCTCTTACGAGTATTGCATTGAACACATCGTTAACGCCTGCAAGCTGGCTGTCCTCGTGGATAAATGCAGGGCAAACCATAACAGCTACCTTGCCGTCATCCTGTCTTGAAGCCCAGCCGATAAGCTTTATCGAGCCGCCGAAATTCTCGCAGTATGCAACATCCTCAGGTGTGATCTTCGTGATACCTTCGGTATGGATATTATCGGGATAAACGTGCTTGCCGAACGAAAGAGATGCAAGTATGCAGATCTTTCTGCAAGCGTCGATACCGTCAACATCGGCAGAGGGGTTACGCTCGGCATAGCCAAGCTCCTGAGCCGTCTTTAATGCATCGTCAAACGCCATGTTGTCACGGATCATCTTTGTAAGTATAAAGTTTGTAGTACCGTTTAAGATACCTGCGATTTCATCTATGCGGTTAGCCGAAAGGCACTGGTGAAGCGGTCTTATGATCGGGATACCGCCGCCTACGCTCGCCTCAAAGAAGAAGTTTACGCCCTTCTCGTGTGCGATTTTCAGAAGCTCTGCGCCCTTCTTGGCAACAAGCTCCTTGTTTGATGTTACAACGCTCTTTCCTGCAAGAAGCGATGACTTTACAAAATCGTATGAAGGCTTGATACCGCCTATAACCTCAACCACTACCGAAATTTCAGGGTCGTTCAGTATAACGTTGAAGTCCTTTACAAACTTGTCTTTATAAGGACTGTCGGGAAAATCACGCAGATCAAGAATGTACTTTATCTCTATCTCCTGACCGGCTTTCTTTAAAAGACCTTCCTTATTCTTCTCAATAACCTCGACTGTGCCTGAGCCTACGACACCGTAGCCGAGAACTGCTATTTTTGCCATTGAAAACTATCCTCCGTTTTCTTTGTTCGATTTATACAGTTTTAAGTATATCACGATTTTTTATGCCTGTCAAGGTAAAAACACAACTGCCGCTCCTGCAAATTTCATTGCAAAAGAAATTTCAACACAGCTGTAAAAACGGCTGTGTGAAAGCATTTTTTGCTTACAGCGTCAAACCGCTCCTCAACGTAACCTTTGTACGCCTTGTCGGAGCAGTTTCC
>OKWC01000138.1_pt1 | contig 14191 bp, 12 predicted proteins | sample 1606971 | NCBI WGS metagenome assembly OKWC01 (sample SAMN04414076, study PRJEB24778) | human gut metagenome | material: faecal | host: Homo sapiens
CTTTAAACTAAATCCATAGTCAATAAGCTATTTAACGTTCTGATTAATCTCACTTATATCCATATCTTTATCTAAAACTCTTAGCCCAGTTAACCAATGAATCATGATAAATATTTTCTGCAACATCCTTCTTCATCTGATCTGTTACCGGACCATTACTTGCTAATTTACCTAAAATGACATTCTGAAGTTCTGTTACTGTCATATCTTCATAAGGCTTGCTCATATCAACTTCTACAACATCAATCTTATTAGAATTCAGATTACCAGAGTCTGCTTCTGTCTTATCTTTATTCATCTTAACTGGTTGTTCGTTACTTTTGTTATATACTTTATTCTCCGACTTAGCATTATTATCTGATTCGTAACCTGACTTAACATCTGGCTTTGCGTAATTCTTATTCTCTGATTCAGACTCCTGCCTGCCTTCTGACTTCTTTACAGCCACCTTCTTCGCAGTCTTTACAGCTACAGGTTTGAGGTCGGCTATCTTCATATAATCCGGAAGCCATATTTCCCCTGAATTAGCTTCGAGTTTAATATTAATACAACCATTCTCGACTTTAACTCTCTGACCTGTAAGTGCACCATAATACTCATCAGCGCTGCCTGCACCAACTGTAATATCCGCCTCATGGTCTGCATTATTAACTGTTATCACAACTGTGTCTCCATCCAGGTTTCTTGCAAATGCATACTGTTCATTTGTAAGCAGTCTCTCCTGATAATCACCATATGATAATGCCTTTACATTCTGTCTTATTTTACCAAGTGCTGCAACAAGACTTGTACAACTGTTTTTCTTAATTGCATCTTTATAATCATCCAGATTAATTGCCGGCCTCAATGAATCATCAGAAGACTTCTCTTTACGTCCTTCAATTCCGAATTCTGAACCATAATAAATTGATGGAATACCTGGAAGTGTATACAGAAGAACATGTACAGGCGAAAACTGTGCCTTATTATTAAGCTTTGTATATATTCTCTCAACATCATGATTATCTACAAAATTATATAATTTAAGTCCCTCGGGGCTGTTTCCACCCATACTATATAAACGTCTTACTGTATGTGCAATCTCAAAATAGTTATGGTCATTATGTCCCGAAAAAAGTGCTTTGTGTAACTGGTAGTTAGTTACTGAATGAAGTGTTCCTTCGTTAACCCATCTATTATAATCTCCATGAATTACTTCGCCCATCAGCCAGATTCCGGTTTTACTTCATTTGCAACCCTTCTAAGCTGATGCATAAATCCAAAATCGAGTACATCTGCCGCATCTAATCTGATACCATCAACATCAAATTCTGATACCCAGTATCTGATTACATCACAGATATAATCCTGAACTGCAGGATTTTGCTGATTCAGTTTAACCAGGAGGTTATATCCTCCCCAGTTATCATAGGAGAATCCGTCATTATACTCATTATTTCCCCAGAAATTCACGTTACAATACCAATCTTTATATTGTGAATTTTCTCTATTCTTCTGAATGTCTTTAAATGCGAAAAAATCTCTTCCTGTGTGGTTGAATACACCATCAAATATTACTCTTATGCCCTGTTTATGACATTCCTTAACATAATTTTTTAAGTCTTCATTTGTTCCAAGTCTTGAATCTAACTTCTTATAATCCGTTGTCTCATAACCATGTCCAACTGATTCAAAAAGAGGTCCTATATACAATGCATTACATCCAATTTCCCTAATATGTTTGATCCATGGAATCAAATCATTTAATCTATGTTCCGGCTCCTTATATTCGTTATGTTTTGGAGCATTTGCTAATCCTAACGGATAAAATGTGATAAAAATATTGCCTCGTCATACCATGCCATGTTTCTAATTCTCCTTTAACTCAATGTTATTCATAATATATTTTACCGAGATTAACAAATAATTCAAGTCAAACTTTAGTATAAATTATTCTTTTAGCAGCGTAATCTTATATAACAGACAAGGACCATTAACATATCATTTAAAATATGTTAATAGTCCTTTGATTTTTTAATAATTATATTAATATCTTTTGTCTATTTCTTGTATCCCTTAATCCATTTGCCATCGGCACCGACATAATATTTTCCTGCATCAACCCATTCGGAAATTGCCATTGTTCCATCGGCTTTAACATAATATTTACCACCAATCCATTTAGATGTCTCCATTATGCCGTCTTTATCAAAATGATACCATTTCTTACTTATCTGTACCCATTTTGACTTCTGAACTTTACCTGATACTATATAATACCATTTACCACCTGACTTAAGCCACTTAGTTCCTTTATCCCATTTGCCGTCTTTACCAACATAATAATTACCTTTGTCGACAAATTCTGAGATTGCCATTGTTCCGTCGGCTTTCACATAGTAGTTTCCGCCTATCCATTTAGAGAATTGCTTAACTCCTGTCTTATCATAATAATACCATTTGCCATCTACTTTCTGCCAACCGGTAAGTATGACATCTTCCATTGGTTTAACCGGAACTTCTTTTACTATAACATAGCTGCCCCAGTATTCATTATACGTAAGTTTTTCCGTTTCAACTTTTGTTCCGTTGATGTACACATTCATATTTTCCGAATTATCATCAAATACCTGTCCATTTCTTGGACTTACACTAAATCTCATCATATAACACACATCTTTTGATATAACATGTCCGGCTTTAACTGAATGCCATGAATTGCCATCTCCTACATAAATTAAATGTGTGTTCACTATGTTCAGATAATAAATATCATTCGCAATTACACCTGTTATCTCATTTTTAAACTGGTCAGCTGCTTCGCCACCATCTGCACCCTCCTTAAATTTACTCCATGCAGAATAATCAACCGTCAGGTAAATATCTCTGGTTATTGCATTCGTTTTAAATTTATATTCAAGAATCAAATCAGAGCCATCCATTCTGCAGCTGCTAGTACTATAATTTGTATCAGTTACTATATATTTACCATTGTACTCTTTAGTTTTATCATCAACCGAAAATTTATAACCTTTATTTGGTGTAAGTGTTAATGCCAGTTTATATGTAGAATTCTCTTTAAATACATCTCCGGCTTTAAATTCTGAATCATTATCACAAGTCCACTCTAACTTGCTTATCTCAAATGCTGCATTTTTACTCTCAATAGATGTTTTAGAAGTACGACCGGCTTTTACTTTACCTGGGTTCAGGAAATGTTAATGCAGTTATTCTTGGAACAACTTATGATTCAAGTAAAACTAAGACCGAAACAGGAGAATTAGTAAGTGGAGAAACTGTAAGTTATGAAGTTCCAAGCAGCATTACTTCTATATATCTTACATCAAAGACATATGAGAATGAGATTTCAGTAGAAAATGCACTTGCCGATTATGATACTGTTAAACTTGGTGCAACTACACAGGTACAGTTCAGTGTGAAGAATAACGGAACAGATGCAGTTAATGAAGTAAAGATACAGGTTGGTGATACAGATACGACTTATACTGATATTAACTTATTGCCTGGAGAAAGTTATACATTTACAGCAGACTATCAGGTTCCGGAGGATAAAGTGGAAGATGTTAATTATAAGGTAGAAGCTGTATTCAGTAATAGGAGACAGCAAAGCTTATAGCGATGTCATATATATGGATATACCTGATTTGAAGATTACTAAGGCAGAGATTGTCAAAGAGGAATCAGGAAAGCGTACCATTCAGGTTAAGTTAGCAAATACATTAGATGCTTCACTAAGAATGGTAACCGAAAGGTTAAGATAAGTTTCTATAATGATGCAACTTATGAAGAAGAGATACCTGAGAAATATATAAGTCCTATTATCATTTCTTCAGATGATGAATTAAAGATGATAGACGAGGGCGGATATAGCGGACAGGCTGTATTCGATGTAGCCTCTTATATATCAGAAGCAAATGGTTCAAAACAGGAGATAAGTGATAACGGCATTAATGTGTATATAAAGGCTGAGATTATGGAAACTGACGATAAAGGCGAACTATCTGCCAGAACAGAACCTGTAAGTTCAGATAACTATTCATATGTAACTTGTGAGAACTTAAAGACACGTACAGGTAAGGACGTAAGTATCACAAGTGATTTCCGTGTTGATGATGATAAGACAACAGTTTCAGTAAATGTACAGAATAATCGTCTTACTAAGACTACAACGGGAAATCTTATGGTAACATTACTTGATGCTGATGGTAATGTAATAGAGGTTAAACAGACTTATAATAAGAAAAATAAAAATAATGGACTTATCACATTAGATGGTGAGGAAATATTAGAAAATAAGATATTTACATTCGATAAGGCAGGAAGTGATGTAATTGTTACATATTCAGATGTTATTAATGCAGATGATGAGGACAGTAATGCAGAACTTGCAGAATTAAATGTAAGTGGAATTGCAGGTATTACACTTGATAAGTTTGTTAAGAATGAAGACGGAGATTACTACTATATAGTTGATGCGAAAGATGTGTCTAACATATCTATAGCAGCTCAGGCAAAGAGTGCATCAGCAAAAGTTACTTTAGCAGGTAAGACAGATGATAAAGCAAATAATATACTTGCTGAAACAGTAGATATGACTCCGGGAAGTACTGAAAAGATTAAGATTACAGTTACTTCGGCAGATGGAAGTGCAACAGTTAATTATATTCTTACAATTATAAATGGAACAGATGGTTATGTGTCGATAGACGATATGTCTAAGACATATGATGGCAATCCTGTTGAGACGACATTTACAACGAAGAATAATACAGATGGTGACAGAGTTACTATAGAGTATAAGAAACAGGGTGAATCAGATGACAGCTACACTAAGACGGCACCAGCAGATGCAGGCGAATATGTAGTCAGAGTGACTGTGGAAGCTGATGATACTCATACAAAGGCTCAGAATACTGCTATGTTTATGATAAGAAATGCAGCACGTACATTACCGGAACTTACTGCTGTTGACGAAACTATATGTGATAAGGCAGATGGAAGTATAACAGGTATTACTACTGAAATGGAATGGCGTGTGAAACCTGATTCTGAGGATGCATCTGAAGTAACTAATCCGTTCAAGGCGGTTACAGATGCAAATATGAAATTTGCAGCAGGAACATATGAAATCCGTTATATTGAGAAGAAGAATTATGACACACCACCTGCAGCGGAAGTTACAATTAAGGCAGGACGTAAATTAAACATAACAATACCTGGTGAACAGACTGGATATAATATATCTGTCAGCGATAAAGAGGTAAGCTATAATGGAAGTGTCACTCTTACATATGCAACAGGTATGGGATATACTGAGACACCGGACTTTGCTATAAAAGTAAATGGAGAGGCTGTTACTTCGTTAAATGTTGATACATCAACAAATAAAAAGACATATACAATTAATAACATACAAAATGATATAGACATTACCGTTGAGGGTGTAGAGGATACGACAGCACCTAAGGGTGAAATAAAGGTATCAACTAACAGATGGAAGAAATTCGTAAATACAGTTACATTAGGAATATTCTTCAAGAAAGAGCAGACAGTTACCATAACTTCACAGGACAAAGGCAGCGGAATGGATTCAACTAAATATTACGTTTCTAATAAAGCATTAGATTTACAATATGTTGAAGAATTAGACGATAGTGCATGGAAGACTTACAAAGAATTTAATATTAAACCAAATGGTAAATATATCATCTATGCTAAATTGACAGATAAAGCCGGAAATATAAATTATATTTCAACGGATGGAATGGTAATTAAAGATACCAAACCTGAGATAACTGGTTTAGAAGAAGGCAAGACATACTGTATAAAAGCAATATTTACTGTAAGTGATGAATATTTAGATACTGTGACAGATACGTTGACAGACGAAAATGGACAGGTAATATCAGAAGAAGTAATGACAGGTCATTTCTATGCTGATGATGTGAAAGAATATACGTTAACACCTGGACATCATAAGATAGTAGCAACAGATAAAGCCGGAAACAGCACAATCGTTAATGTAACAGTAAATGCAGAACATACATATGGAAACTGGATACATAATGACGATGATACACATACCAGATATTGTACTGCTGATTGTAGTGGCTTTGAAACAGAGAATTGTAATGGTACAGGAGCTACATACTTCAAGCGGGCAATATGTTCGGGTTGTGGAAGTGAATATGGTGACTTAATTAGTGACATAACAGCACCAACAGGTGAGATTAAAGTCGCAGACAATAAATGGGATAGTCTTCTAAATGGAATAACATTTAAAACATTCTATAAAGAGTCACAGACAGTAACCATAACAGCTACAGATGACAGTTATAGTCATGAGGGTTACACAGATGATAAACAGGTTAAAATTCAGTATTATATATCTAACGAAGATAAGGCATTAACTTTATCAGAATTGGATAATATAGAATTTACAGACTACACAGGTGGATTTGATATTAGTTCATTTAATAAATATGTTATTTATGCTAAGTTTACAGACCATGCAGGAAATGTTACATATATTTCAACAGATGGAATGTTAATTAAAGATATTAAACCTGAGATAACAGGTATAGAAGATGGCAAGACATATTGTGAAAAAGCAGTATTTACTGTAAGTGATGAATATTTAGATGCTGTATCAGATGTGGTGACAGATGAAGATGGAAAGATAATATCAGAAACGTTATTAACTGCCATTGACGGTGTGTATACATTAGAAGCAGGAAATCACAAGATTACTCTTGCAGATAAAGCAGGAAATACAACTGTTATCAATGTAACTGTCGACAAAGAGCATACTATAAGTGACTGGATTATTGACAAAGAAGCTACTGTGTATGAAACTGGCAAACGTCATAAAGAGTGTACAGTATGTGGAAATGTTATGGTGACAGAAGATATAGATAAACTGGAAAAACCAACGGAAGAGGTTACAGAGAAACCAACAGAAAAGGAAACTGAAAAACCAACAGAAGAGGTTACAGAGAAGTCAACAGAAAAAGTTACGGAAAAAGAAACAGAGAAACCTACAGTTACTACTAAACATAATGATAAATCAGCTAAGACAGCGGATTACACACCAATTGATATGATGTTATTAATTATATTAGCAAGTGCAATTGTGGTAACAGTAAGTGCTGCAAAACGTAACAAGAAAAATTCATAATTATTTATTGTAATTATTAAATTAATAGCCATATATCTTTCATGGATATATGGCTGTTAATGTATTAATCCCTATAAATTGCATATTATTTAATAATACACTACAATTTAAAATAAAATTCTTGCAAAATGGTATTGGTATGTTATAATCTGTAATTGTATGACTATTTGGAGGCATTTTTGCGTCTAAATGTAAAAAATGTTAAAAATATGAAATTTAGCAGAAAGACTAGTGAAATTTAAAGAATAATATAATAAAATGGAGGAAAGAAAGATTAACGGATATATAGATATTCATTGTCATATAATTCCTCACGTGGATGATGGGGCGAGAAGTTCTACACAGGCATTAAGAATGATAGATATAGCATACAGCAACGGGATTCGTGGAATGATTGCAACACCTCATTATGAAGTGGGAAAATACGATGATAATAAAGAAGAAATTGAAAAGAATTTTGAAAAATTAAAGAATTTAGTTGCTAAGAAATATCCGGATTTTGAACTATATCTTGGCAATGAGATATTTTACAGTTATGGTGTGGTAGATAATCTTGAAGAGGGTAGGATATTTACACTTGCAGATTCGGATTATGTGCTGGTTGAATTTTCACCAAATGACAAGTATAAGTATATAAGCGAAAGCCTATATGAGCTGGTTAATAATGGATATACACCGGTTCTTGCACATTGTGAGAGATACGAAGAGGTTATGGCAGATATTGAAAATGTAGAACGGCTTGTTGATGCAGGTGTATACATTCAGATAAATGCACATACGATAGCAGGTAAATATGGCAGAGGTATTCGAAAAAAAGTACTTAAGATGATTAAAAATGACTTAGTGCATTTTATTGGTACGGATACACATAGTGATGGTCATCGTTCGCCTGATTTGGAAGAATGTATAAAATATCTTATAAAGAAAACTGACGAGGAGACAGTGGAGAGACTTCTAAGTGTTAATCCGCGTAAGATCCTTGCGAAAGACTACATATAATAAAGGAGAGTTCAAGACTAATGGAAACAGAAAACAGAAACGGCGAAGTGGAAATTGATCTTAGAGATATATTTGCCATATTGATTAACAAACTTGCAATTATTGTATTAGCAGCTGTGCTTGGTGCAGCAGTTGCATTTACATTTACGAAATTTTTAGTCAGCCCTGTATATCAGGCAAGAACACAGGTATATGTTACAAATAATTCTTTGACAACAACAGATCAGATTAAGGTTACAGATTTACAGTCAAGTAATTATCTTACTAAAGACTACATGATATTAGTAAAGAGTAATCCGGTACTGGATAAGGTGATTGCAGACTTGAATCTTAAGATGTCAACATCTGCATTAGCTGGAAAGATACATGTAAGTACACCTACGGATACGCGAATTCTTACAATTGCTGCTAATGATAAAGATCCAATGATGGCAAAGAAGATAGCTGATGCCGTAAGAGAAGCATCTAAGGCACAGATTCAGTCAGTTATGGGTATTGAGACAGTTAATACTGTAGAAGAAGCAAAATTACCTGAGAGTCCGATAAGCCCTAATACTAAGATGAATACATTAATTGGTTTTATGTTAGGATTTGTAATTGCGATAGCAGTTATTATTATAAGATTTATGTTAGATGATACTATCAAGGCACAGGAAGATGTTGAGAAATATCTTGGATTAAGTGTACTTGGTTTAATTCCTGAATTAGAGACAACTGATAGCAAGAAGAAAAAGAAAAAGAAGAAATAATAAAGAATAAATAAGAAATAACAGAAACGAGGAAATGTATGTTAAACATAAATATTGATAAATTAAAGAAATTAGATAACAGTTCCAATGAAGCATATAAGAGATTAAGAACAAATGTACAGTTCTGTGGTAGTGATGTAAAAGTTATTGCACTTACAAGTACAATTCCTAATGAGGGAAAATCAAGTGTATCTTTTAATCTTGCAGCTTCAATTGCAGAGTCAGGCAAGAAGGTAATATTTATAGATGCCGACCTTAGAAAGTCAGTTTTAGTTGGACGTTACAAGATTAACAAAGCTGTAAAAGGTTTTACACATTATTTATCAGGAGTAAATGCATTTGATGAAGTTGTATATTCTACAAATGTGGAGAATTTACATGTAGTATTCTCAGGTCCGGTTCCACCAAACCCAGCAGAATTACTTGGTAATAAATATTTTAAGACATTAATTAAACAGTTAAGACAGACATATGATTATGTTATTATAGATACTCCGCCTATCGGAAGTGTTATTGATGCAGCTATCATAGCGCAGGAATGTGATGGCGTAGTTATGGTAGTAGCAGCAGGTGAGATAAGCTATAAACTTGTCCAGAAGACAAAAGCACAGTTAGAGAAAGCGGATTGTAAGATATTAGGCGTAGTTCTTAATAAAGTTCCTACTGGTAAAGGTGGATATTATGGCAAATACTATGGACACTATGGACACTATGGTGAATATGGTAATTATGGTAACTACGGAAACTACGGAAACTATGGACAAAGTGCAAAGAAATAGATATTTAATATCTGTTTTAGGACGGAGTAATGTATGAACAATAAAAAGATTTTAGGAATTGTCGGATCAGTTATAGCAGTGGTAATTGGAATAGGAGCGATAAAATTCTCAACTTCTGACAGAAAAGGACCTGTTATTACATATTCGGACGAAGAGCTAACATATACGGAGGGTGAGCCCAATGATGTATTGCTTAAAGATGTAACTGCCGTAGATAATAAAGATGGCGATGTAAGTGATACATTAATGGTGGCAAATAAGATAGTAATAGGCAATGGTGAATATATGGAGGTAGTATATGCTGCGAAAGATTCGAAGAATAATATTACTATCACTAAGAATAATAAACGACGTGTAAAATATATATCAACAGGAGCAAATGCTAGTCAGAATACAGAAGCAAATGATGAAAACCAGTCATCAGTGCAGACAGATGCAAGCAATGAGGCAAGCACAAATGAGAGTACAAGCGAGAACCAGACAACAAATACTACGGTAGAAGATAGCGGTCCGACTGGAGAAATAGATAAGGCAGCGGCAGATGCAACCGGTATACCAGTCATCAAATTAAAGACTGCTGAGACAACTATTAAGGCTGGACAAAGGTTCGATGAGATAAGCTTTGTAAGGGAAACATATGATAATTCAGGTGACGTATCAAGAAGAATAAGAATTACCGGTGATTATAACGTAAGTGTTCCTGGAGATTATCATATTAACTATCTGGTATCAGACACAGAAGGTAATGTATCAGCACCGGCACCATTTACTTTACATGTTATACCGGCAGATACAGTAGCAGCAACAGGCAACACTGCAAATAATACTATAGTGCCTGAAAATGGCAATGTAAACAATGCGCAGCCTGGACAGAATGTACAGCAAGGGATAACAGCAGAGCAGACAGCACAGTAAATGTACTGTCTGTTTTGTGAATATAAAAATATGTTGAAATATACGAAACAACATATTAATGTGTAGAAGATAATATTTAATAGATAAACAATTAAGACTAAAATGAAGATTATATGTGACGTAAATGTCTGAGAAATGGAGGTTGACCATGAAAGAAAAAGACATATTTAAACTAGTGAGATATGGATTTGCTATTGTTCAAAGTATAATAACACTATTGTTCCTGTACTATCTTGCAAAACTTGATGTATTGCCACAGAAATATTTCTTTCTTGCAGTAGGAGTGCTCGTTGTATTATGTGTACTTAATGTGGTTTTGCAGTTTAAGAAGATACCGGGAATTATAATGTTAGTAATTGGAATCATAATCAGTATAGGTCTTGGAATAGCCTGTATATATATTGCTAAGACTACAGACGTTATGAACAAGACAGCCGGAGCTGATGAGCAGATAGATAAAAATGTTAGTATATGTGCTTGCAGATGATGAAGCTAAAAGTCTGGGCGATGCTGCGGATTATACATATGGTATTCTTTCATCAAAAGGCAGAGAGGCGACAGATAAAACTATAGAAGAAATAAATAAAACTATAAATAAAGAGATTGCTATAAAGGAATATGACGATTTCTTTTCTATGATAGATGGTTTATATAATGGAGATGTTAAGGCGATTATCCTGAATGAGGCATATATAGATGTAATCATAGAGACTGAAGGTTATGAGGACTTTAAAGATAAGGTAAAAGAATTACTTATGACAGAAGTTAAGTCAAAAGTAGAATGGTATGAACAGGATGATGACAGTTCAATCAAATTAAATAGTGATGTATTTACATTATACATAAGTGGTATAGATACGTATGGTTCAGTTGCTAAGACAAGCCGAAGCGATGTAAATATTATTGCTGTTGTAAATACTAAGACTAAACAGATACTTTTAGTATCTACACCTAGAGATTATTATGTACCATTATCAATTTCTAATGGTGTTAAGGATAAACTTACGCATGCGGGATTATATGGTATAAATTGTTCAAAAGATACATTATCAATGATTTATGACTTAGATATACAGTATTACTTCAGACTTAATTTTGATGGTTTTATCAAGATAATAGATAAACTTGGCGGTGTAACTGTTCATTCAGATTACGCATTTACAACAAGAAGCGGTCACTACAATATACAGGTTGGAGACAATAAGCTTAATGGTAAGGAAGCGCTTGCATTTGCAAGAGAGAGATATGCTTTGGCAGATGGTGACAGACAGCGAGGCAGAGACCAGATGGAAGTAATTAAAGCAGTTATTAACGAAATGGCAAGCTCTAAGCTGTTATATAATTACACGGATATTATGGACGCTATTTCAGATTGTTTCCAGACAAGTATGCCTAAAGACATGATACAGAGTCTGGTTAAAATGCAGATTAATGATATGAAGAAATGGAACATAGTGTCATGCAGCGCTGATGGTACAGGTACAAGGTCATCTACTTACTCTATACCACAAAGAGATAACTTGTGGGTAATGATTCCTGACGAAAGCACAATTGAACATGCGAAAGAATTAATTCAGCAGGTTATTGATGGTAAAATAATAAGTGAGTAAATTAGTGTAGAAAAGGGTAAAGGGAAGATAAAAAATGAGACAGGTGAAAAGAAAAAATTTACAGAAAGGATTATTAGGCTATGTATAGAAGGAAAACATCAGGAATATTCAGGCATTTAGACTTTATTGCATTAGACATTATAAGTATAGAAGTTGCTTTTGCCATAGCCTATATAATCAGGCACGGCTGGAGAGGCAATAGAATTGTACTGCCTAAGTTATATTCAAATATCTTTATTGTATATATGATGATATGTGTTATAGTGGCATTAATGGCATCACCTTATAAGAAGATAGTTACCAGAGGACATTATAAAGAATTCTTATGTACTGTCAGATATGTAACTATAGTTACAATGATGCAGGTAGTATACCTGTATATGTCTCAACAGGGACAGGAATACTCCAGAATAGTATTTATGCTTACCTGGGCAATTGGAATAATAATTACTTATATTGTCAGGGAAATCTGGAAATGGGTAGTCTCAAAATCATCCATCAGAGATAATTCGAAGACACAGGCTATGGTATTAATTACGACATGTGATGAGGCAGAAGAATTAATTGATAATTTGTCAAATTATGGAAAAGGTAAATATCATATTACAGGTGTATGCATAGTCGATAAGAATATGACTGGTGAAACGATTAACGATATAAATGTATTAGCATCAGGTAATGAAATATCTGATTATCTATGCAGATCGTGGGTAGATGAAGTATTTGTAAGCCTTAATGATAAATATGAGAGTGTAGAAAAGAAGCTGGTGGAAGATTGTCTGCTTATGGGAATTACAATACACCAGAATCTTGCTAAGATCGTAAACGAACCGGGTAAAGTAAGAATGGTTGAAAGAATGAATGAATATACCGTACTTACAAGTGCTATTAATACAGCTTCAATAGTTGAGAGTTTTATCAAGAGACTAATGGATATAGTCGGAGGTATTGTCGGACTTATATTTACTGGAATATTATTTATATTTGTAGCACCAGCGATATACATCAAATCACCTGGGCCAATCTTCTTTAAGCAGTGGCGAGTTGGTAAGAATGGTAAGAAATTTCACATATATAAATTCAGAAGTATGTACTTAGATGCGGAAGAACGTAAAGCTGAACTTATGGCACAGAACAAAGTTAAGGACGGCATGATGTTCAAGATGGAGAATGATCCACGTATAATTGGTGGTGAAAATGGGAAAGGAATTGGAAACTTTATACGAAAAACATCTATAGATGAATTCCCACAGTTCTTAAATGTTCTTAAAGGCGATATGAGTCTTGTCGGCACACGTCCACCAACACTTGATGAATGGGAGAAATATGAACTTCATCATAGAGCAAGACTTGCCATTAAGCCTGGTCTTACCGGAATGTGGCAGGTTAGTGGAAGAAGTGACATTACTGATTTCGAAGAAGTAGTTAAGTTAGATACAAAATATATCATGAACTGGAGCCTTGGGAAGGATATAAAGATACTACTTAAGACGGTATGGGTAGTATTAAAGAAAAAAGGTTCGTCCTAATTGAAATTGCAGATATATACAATTAAATATCAGTAGATGCTAATGATATTGATACATATAAACAGGAAGGTATGGTCAGGAAAATTATGAAATTATCAACGGTTGCAGCCTTTAAAAATATAAATAGTAATTCAGATAAATTTATACACATTAAAGGAGATGTACTGAAAAATTTTCAAAAAGAATTGTTGAAAATGATGCAAGATATCGTAACAGTATGTGAAGAAGAGAAAATAGCATATTGTTTATTAGGTGGAAGTGCATTAGGTGCAGTAAGACATAAAGGATTTATACCATGGGATGATGACATGGATATAGGTATGCCAGCTTATGATTTTGAACGGTTCAGAATTGCATTTTTAAAAAAATTCGGCGAAAAATATTGGGTGCATTATTGCAAAACTAAAGATTATGGAATGACAGTAAATAGAAT
>OKWC01000139.1_pt1 | contig 14125 bp, 9 predicted proteins | sample 1606971 | NCBI WGS metagenome assembly OKWC01 (sample SAMN04414076, study PRJEB24778) | human gut metagenome | material: faecal | host: Homo sapiens
AAACAAGGAGTGTTATATTTCCAGCCCGATTCTATTAATAAAAGTACCTATGTTCCTTCTATCGTATTTACAGGATTACAATTATCAAATAAAAATAATAACACCCAAGGACAGTACAGGGTTGTTGCAACGGAATATTGATGATACCCGATCGTTGACGTTTACTCATGATAACAATTCTTTCAGCATTCAGTTTGCGGCACTTGATATGAAATATCCCGGCAATGTTTCGTATTCCTATAGATTAAAAGGATTTGAAAAAGAATGGAATGAGGTAGGTAAGCAACGTATGGCTACTTATACAAATGTGCCTAAAGGAAATTATGAATTCCAGATATGTTCTACTAACAGTGATGGAAGGTGGGCAGATAATATCCGCAGCATCGATATTACTGTGCTACCTTCTTTCTGGGAGACACCTTGGGCTATTCTTTTATATATATTGGCAGTAGTGGCTATCATCTGGTCTGTTGTTTATATCCTGTTTACTTTTTATCGGCTAAAGCATGAAGTGTCTGTAGAACAGAAGCTGTCCGAGTTAAAGCTTCAATTCTTTACTAATATCTCTCATGAACTTCGTACCCCTTTGACACTGATAGCAGGTCCTGTAGAACAATTATTGGAGGATAAGCATCTTTCTTCTTATTATCGTACTCAGTTGACTTTGGTTGAAAGAAATGCAAACCGTATGCGTCAGTTGGTAAATCAGATTCTTGATCTTAGGAAAATTCAGAATAATAAGATGAAGATGAGGGTACAGCAGATCGAATTAGTATCTTTTGTACGCAGGTTGATGGAAAGTTTTAATGGACTGGCTGATGAACACCATATATCCTTTAAACTGGAAAGTTCTGTTGATTCATTGAGTATCTGGGGAGATATGGATAAATTGGAGAAAATACTTTTCAATTTGTTATCCAATGCTTTTAAATATACTCCCCAAGGGAAACAAATAAAAGTCATAATCCATGTAGTCCGTGAAAATGTATGTATAGGTATAGAGGATCAAGGTATAGGTATTTCGGAGAATAAGCAAAAAAGACTGTTCGAGAGATTTGAAAATCTTGTTGATAAAAATCTGTTTAATAGAGAAAGTACCGGTATAGGACTTTCTTTGGTGAAAGAATTGGTAGAGATGCATAAAGGTACAATTGGTCTTGAAAGTTGGGTAGGAAAAGGTAGTAAATTTACTATCTTATTGCCTTTAGGGAAAGAACATTTTGATTCGGATACAGAGTTTATTCTTACGGATATAATAGGAAATGAGGCTGTAGGAGATAAAGATACTGCCGGTTTATTGATATCGGAAAATGAAGAAATATCTTCTCAAAGTGATGTTTTTGATTCCGCGAAAGAAACATTGTTATTAGTGGAGGATAATGGGGAACTAAGATATTTTTTGAAAACCATATTCAATCCTTATTTTAATATAGTAGAAGCAGTCGATGGAGTTGCCGGTTTTAATATGGCTAAAGAAGTGGTTCCTGATGTCATTATCAGTGATGTGATGATGCCTAGAAAAGATGGAATTCGGATGATGCGTGAATTGCGTGAAGAAATGTCTACCAGCCATATACCTTTAGTGTTATTGACGGCAAAATCTACTGTTGAAAATAAAATAGAAGGAATGGAATCTGGAGCCGACGACTATATTACTAAACCTTTTAGTGCCGCATATTTAAAAGCTCGTATATTTAATTTGTTGGCACAGCGTAAAAAGTTACAAGCACTTTATTGTGCAACTTTATTAAAGACCTCGGCTGAATCATCCGAAGAAGATAAAAAAGAGGAGGGTATTCCTGTCTTATCTGCCAATGATAAATTGTTTATGGATCGTTTGATAGAGTTATTGAAGATAATTTGGATAACGGAGACTTGATGATTGCTGATTTAGCTCAGGAATTGGGTATGAGCCGTTCGGTTTTCTTTAATAAATTGAAAACACTGATCGGACTGTCTTCCGGTTGAGTTTTTACGTGAAATGCGTATTAAAAAGGCAGCTCAGTTGATTTTAGCTGATGAGGGTAATATGGCGCAAATTGCTTATCAAGTGGGCTTTAATGATTCTCATTATTTCAGCAAATGTTTTAAGCAAGTATATGGTGTAACTCCTACAGAGTATAAATCGGGCAAAGAAAATAGAATTTGACGGAGAAGAATATTTTCCTAAAAACAAAGGTATCTTCTTTGCCTTTAAAAGGAAAGAAGATACCTAAAAGTTTAGGTTGCAATCATTTTAATGATTTGCTTTGACAACATAAAAACACATCTTGTTTCTTTTTCTTATTTCTGTTTGAAACCGTAACCATTGGTAATGTTTGAATTCAAAAGTACCTGATATGTATTGGGCATAAGATGGATAGGTGGATTTTTGCTGCATAGTCTGCATCGGTATAACCTGCAAAAAGTTTGGTTGCATAAGAATCCTCATAGTTCAACATATCAATAGCCCATGGAGTTTTTACATATCCGTCGGCCTCTAAAGCTTTTGCTTCGTCGCTTGAAGGGTCAATATATGTAAATAAGCCTTTTATGGCTACATTAGTCATGTTTTCATTAGCATAAGCAGGTACGATACTTCCCCAATCATCATGCTGTCCTCTCCATCCGGGAAAAAGAACAGGGTCGTTTTCTTTACCTGCAGGAGTCTGTGTTGTCAGACGATATCCGTATTCTTTTTTAGCATCTACCATTTTGGTCCATATATAGGCAGGGAGTTGGTTTCCATTATCGAAAGTATAATATCCGTTATTTCGGATACCGGTGATGATTGCAGTCATCACTTTACGGTTTTCAACGGCTACTTCAGGAAGAATTCCGGTGCGGATAATATCAAAGCGACGCATACCTTCTCCACTGAATTCTAATGCACGTTCTTTAATAACGGCATTAAATACGGAACCGCAATCGGTGATATATTTTTCAAAATTAGGATCGTTGTTTCCTGGAAATGCACGATGGTGTACTATGCCTAAATATGTTTTAGCTTTACCATCATCTCCCAATGCAGCATATACCTCGGCAAGCATTAAATATACATCTGAAATGCGCATATAGGAAATATTAATTCCTGATGTGCCATAGGACTGGGTATTAGGACTAGGAAGACGGTTCCAGTCATACTTATTAGTTCCGGGACCACTGCCTTTCCCCCATGCGCTGCGATCAAAAGACTGGATTAGTTCTTGTCCTTGCCCTGTGCTTCCGGTAACGGTTACTGATACATCGCGTCTCATGTCTTTGTTGTCAAACCAACCGTAATAAAAATGTGCCTGAATGCGATCCTGGCCACAAGCTACACAAGGAGCTTGTCCATTTCCTCCGGTAGAAGGACGGCCTATATAGGCAGGACGGTCGGAACTATAATTATACTCTTGAGGTATTTCATATACCGATTCGTCAGGAAGCTCCCTCAGCAGACTGTGTATAAGGCATCAAAGCCACTCCGCTCAGCGTACGTCCCATGTGCGGTATGACTGTCCAGGCAGTTTCCGGTGCCGCAGATGATGCAAAATAATGCTCCGCCTCCATGGAAACCACCCCTTTGTCACCGGCAAACAAATACCCTCCTACAGCCTGTTCCGGTTGCTCTATCCAGTAAACTTCCGGCAAACGGTCGGCAGGGAAATCATCGTTCCACGAAGTATAGCCTATATGTTTCTGCGTCATCATTCCGTTCCACTTGCCTCCCGACATTTCTTCGTTGTATTCCCTGCACAATTCCGCATCGCGCCTAAACGCCTTCTCCACCTTGTCGGCCCACTCATTCGCCTGCGGATTGTTCTCCTGGTACAATTTGTGATTCATGGCTTGTGCATAGTACATTTCATACAGATTGGCCATCGCCTGCACAGGAAAAAGAATCAGTTGGCGATAAGCATCCCTGTAAGCGGCCTCCAGTTTCAAATACTGCCGCAAGGCTTCCGCCTCCAGCTTCACATATTCATCGGCCACCTGCCTCCATTCCCCCGAAGCCAAGTGATAAGTATCCTTATCCAGCATCTCGGGAGTCACGCGTCCATTGTACTTGCAATACAGGTTCAGGATACGCATGGCCTCATCCGCCTGTTCCTCACCGAACTGCTGCGCACAGAACGCTCGTGTATGCTCCAACAGATTCCCTGCCGCATAGCGTTCCGGATTCCAAGCCATATTCATAAAAAGAGTGATAGGATACTCCATCGGCTTCAAATCACCCACATTCAATATCCAAAGCTTATCCACCCCATAGCTGTAAGTCAACTGAAGCTGTTCCCACATATTTTGTACAGGAGTTACATTCAACCATTTGGAATTACGGGGAGCCCCCACATAATCTACATGATAATACATCCCCCATCCGCCGGAATGCTTCCGCTCCTTTGCATCCGGCAACCGGCGCACATCCCCCCAGTTGTCATCACTCAGCAACATAATCACATCATCGGGCACACGGAGTCCCATGTCATAATAGCGTTGCACTTCTTTATAAATAGCCCATACCTGCGGACGTTTCTCCGGTGCTTTTCCCGTCACTTCCTTGATAATACGACGCTGATTCCGGAATATCTTCTCCATCAGGCGCATGTTTTCCTCATCACGCGGCACATATTTGTCATCTTCTCCTTCCTTTCCACCCATCGGAGTATCACCGTCACCTCTCATACCAATGGTAATCAAATCTTCCGTATCGGCCGCACGCTCCATACCTTCACGGAAAAAACGGTCAATCACTTGCTGGTTGGAAGCATAGTCCCATGCCCCATATTCGCTGCGCTTCCTCACCCATTCCTGATGATTGCGTGCCATAGGCTCATGGTGTGAGGTTCCCATTATAATCCCCATCTCATGGGCGGTCTTGCTGTTCTCCGGATCATCCGCATAAAAACTCCAACCCCACATGGCAGGCCACATAAAGTTACCGCGCAGACGCAAAATCAGTTCGAACACACGGGCATAAAAACGATGATCACCATAATTCGTGCCATAAGTGTGTTTCACCCACCCGGTCAGGCAAGGAGCCTCGTCATTCAAAAAGATACCCCGATACTTTACCGCCGGTTCTCCCGCCGTATAACTTCCACGCATCATCGAAAGATTCTGCCGGGGCATCACCGGCACATCCGCCCAGTCGTACCACGGCGAAACACCAATCTGTTCCGAAAGCTCATAAATCCCATAAATCGTTCCGCGTTTGTCACTTCCAGCAATGACAAGCGCTTCATTCACTCCGTTCAAGGGAGCAGACACCACAGTCATCAGGTATTTCTCATTCTTGCCCTCCAGCAATGAAGCATCTATCTTTTTCGCCTTTACCAATTCCCGGATATAACGGCTTTTCAACGTACCTACCATAATCATGCGCTTTACACCGGGAGTATAGCATAACCCGGCAGCCCGGCCACTCACCCGTTTAAAGTCATTCTGAAGATTCCTTACCGCTATCATCACACCGGCATCCTCCTGCTCGTCCACCAATATTTCATTGGCCACTCCGTTTTCCATCAGAGTGAAACGGTCGGGAGCCAGCCGGTCAAAAGTAATCCCTTTATGATCTATAGCTCCTACATTCAGGCACAAGGTGGAGAACAAGAATATCCCCACGCATTTTTTTAGTTTCATTCTATTCACTTTTTAGTTACCGTATTCAAAATAATCTATATCCACATATCCTCCCAAATCTTTAGTAGCATAATTAAAAATAGCAAACTTGCTTCCCATAAAGAATTTGGTATAATCAAAAACCATTTTACAAGGCTCCCCTATTCGTTTCCACGTTTTTCTTGTCATAACTGTAGTAAAAAGTGGCTTCATCTTTTTTATCGGCAAAGTCGCCCTCCATACGAAGATAGACCACCTCTTTTTCACAATCTATGCGTTCCTTCTCCAGTACTTCCACAGCAGTCACCCTTTTTTCCCGGTCCGAAAGACTGACAGACTGATGTGACATCACCCACTGCTTTTTCCCGTTCTCCATGACCACAGCCAGCACTCCGGACAACCCATTAAAAGCACTGAAGCCCGCAACATCCCCTTCTTTCATCTTCGAGACATCCATAGCTACCACACCGCTGCATTTCGGCCCGCTCATACGCTGGGTCAAGGTATTGGGGGCCAGAAACAGATTATCCACCACCCTTCCGGTCCTCAACCGCAGGAAACCCGGACGCTCTGTCAGCGACCAGCAATTGTCCAACGGATTATGGTTCCACTGCCAGTTCAAGCTCAACCGGTCGGTGTCGAAATCATCACTTCCCATGATACTTCCTTTACACTTCTCTCCGGAAGCAGGCATCTCCATACACTCGGGCACACGTCCGTCCGCATCTCCCAGTATCGGCCAACCGTCTTCCCAGCGGCAGGGCATCAATGTGGGCACACGTCCTATGCCGCCCCTATCTTGAAAAATAAAGCCATACCAGTTTCCGTCAGGAGTATCGACTATACAGCCTTGTCCCACGCCACCATATCCTTGAAATTCGGTTTCTAAAATCACCTTTTTCTCATACGGACCAGTTATCTGGTCGGCACGATAGCACACCTCACGACGCAACCGTCCGGGAATGCTCCAGTCCATGGAAATCATCATCACGTAATATCTGCCGTTATGCTTGAATGCCTGACTTCCTTCCAGAAGTCCCTGCTCGTCGGCATCCCGCTCGAATATCTTTTGGTCTATACCTCCCGGCTCCACATCGCTCAGGTCGCTCTTGAGCTGACGAAGTTGTCCGGTGCCATAAAACAGATAGACTTTGCCGTCATCATCAAAAACAAAGAAGCATCATGATGATGAGGCGGACGGGAGACTAATGTCCATTCGCCCGCCGGATCTTCGGCGGTATAGATATAACCACGATGAGGTTCATCATTGGGTGAGAACCATACATAGAACCGTCCGTCATGATAGCGGATGCTGGAGGCCCATTGTCCGCGACCATATACCGTGCCTTCCTTCAAATCATAACGGGGCAAGTCAGTAAGTCGTTGAAACACATAACTGATCGTTTCCCAATGCACCAAGTCCTTTGAACGCATCACCGGACAACCCGGCATCAGGTGCATGGTGGTGCTTACCAGATAGTAATAGTTTCCCACCCTTATCATGGAAGGGTCAGGTACATCCGCCTCAATCACCGGATTATGGAAGATTTCCCGTTGTTGTGCAAAACGCCCCCCGACAAAACCAATGAAGCAGGTAAATAATAATAATGATCTTCTTCATTTTCTTTTTCTACTTTCTATTTTTGAACAAATGAGGCACAAACCGGTACAAGCAACGACGCCATGTCAACCACTCGTGTGCCGTGCCCTGCGATTCGTAATAGTCCACATGAATACCTATTTTGCGCAAAGACTCTGCCAGTTTTCGGGTACCGAACTGTTCTTCCGTTCCGCATCCCAAAAACAAGTAATGTACCTGCTTGTTAAACTTGCCGGCATCAGCAAACACACCGTCAAAGCAAGTCTTCACATCCAGTCCGAAGATAGCACCGCTGAATGCGCCAATATACGAAAACTTGTCCAGATGAGGCAATGTGGTAGTGAGAGTCTGATGACCACCCCATGACAATCCTGCCATTGCACGATGTTCACGATCAGTATAAGTCCGGAACGTCCTGTCAATCATCGGTATCAAGTCCTCCAGCATCACCCTGTAAAAAGAGGCACCATACAAAGCTCTCTCCTCATTCACATCCTTCCCTTTGCGAGGAATGAAAGGAGCTTTCACATCCCCACTGTCCATCACAACAAGCATCGGCACACATTGCCCGGAGGCTATCAGGTTATCCATAATATGTTGCATACATCCCTGTGCCGACCAGCCCGTCCTCATCCTCGCCCATGCCCATGTTGCAGGTAAAGTACCGGATAACGTTTTTTCACCTTGGTTTCATATTCAGCCGGAGTATAGACCATGCAACGGCGGAATTCCTTTTTGGCTTCCGAATAATAAGTACACGAGCGCACCTGCCCATGAGGTACTCCCTGCTGAGGACGATAGTAATCACCTTCCACTCCCTCGGGAACCTCTATCCCACTCGCCATACGGCAACAACCAAAGAAAGTGTAACTGGACGGATCGGCCACCTGCACCCCGTCCGCTATCAAAAAATAATAATGGAATCCTACGACCAACGGATCGGTCTTTACTGTCCAGAAGCCATCCGCGTCCTTCTGCATGTCATACTTCTTACCGCAACAGTCTACCTGAAGCCTTCCGGCTTGCGGAGCATAGAAACGGAAGTGGGCGCAATGCTCCTCGTCCAGCCGCGGATACTCGTAACCCGGAATATTGGTAGATGCGGCCTGCGTCCTGTCTTTCACCTCTTGCTCTGTCATTTCCTGTCGGCTGAATTTCCACCAGTCAAAATGAAACAGTTCACATCCTTTCCTGCCTTTGAACACAAAATAGACATCATGCACACCCGTCACAGGAACCGTTACATCCGCCTCTATACTTGTCCAACATTCCCATCCTCCGGTATGAGGAACCCTCATTTCAGCTATCAGCGTCCCGCCGATGCTGTCGGTCCTAATTTCTATCCACCCGCCACGAAGGGCACTGGCAACAGACACACAAAGACACTTGGGCGACAAATCTTCAAAATCCACCTCGCGTACCTTTATATAATCCCCGTCATGAATTCCGGATACATACACCCCCGTCTTTGCATTCCATTCCGACTTTACTCCCTCGGAGAAAGCTATCGTTTCCGCCTCCACACGTTGATAAGGAGTCAGTGTGCCTACCGGCGACACCCCTTCTGTCGTCGCATTAATTATCGGGAAAGTACCATCGGGGTTGTAACTGAACTGCTCCACTGCCACGCTACGTCCGAAACCACCCCCACCGGGTAATTTCCCGGTGTGATAAAAGAAATAAGAATTACCTTTATAATCCGTCACTCCACAGTGATTGGTAAACGAACCGGTATCTTGCAACGGCATAATTTCTCCCATATACTTCCAAGGTCCTGTCGGAGTGTCACTCATCGAGTAAGCGATGTGTTCGGGTACTCCGCCGGCTGCATACGACAGATAATATGTACCGCCACGCTTGTGCAACCACGGACCTTCCGTATAGATGTCCTTGTATTTCTTTCCTTTCTCCCGTTTGTCCGGCCCCGGAGAACCAAAACTCTCTATAGTCTGCTCCACCTTGGACACCTCACCATCCAGCGAAACCATATCGGCATTCAGCTTGGCATAGTAAACATTCGGATTTCCCCAATATAGATAAGCCTGCCCGTCATCGTCCACAAAAACCGTGGGATCAATAAAATCCCAGCTACCTTCGTAAAGCGGTCTGCCGATAGCATCCTTAAAAGGGCCGGTAGGCGAATCACCCACCGCCACACCGATAGCCATCGTGTTTGTCAACTTGGAATGCAGACACACATACCAATAGAATTTCCCGTTGCGTTCGATACATTGCGATGCCCAGGCACGATCGTCCGCCCAGTCGAAAGACTCGATGGCAAGCGGAGAACCGTGATCGGTCCAGTTCACCATATCTTTAGTAGAATAGACGCGCCACTCCTGCATCCAGAAAAAATCGGCATGGTCCTCATCGTGTCCCGTGTAAACATACAAGGTGCCATCGTGCACCATAGGTGCCGGATCAGAAGTATAGCAAGTCTGCACAATCGGATTCTGCGCCTGCAACACTCCGGCAAGCAACAGGGACAAGCCACTCATCATACATTTCCGGATACCGGATAAATCACATTCAAGTTTCATATTCATGGTATTAAATTCACAAGGCTGTTTTTACGTTCCGTTCTTCACTGCTCAACAAGAGCAAAGGTAAGGACATTCGCCTTATATCGGAGTGTAACCATGTTACATAGTCCTTTTTCCATGTTACAAACCTGCCCGATATGGCACAAAGTACCGAAATTACTTCCTTATTTATTAGGCTATATATTCTTTTTTGAATTATTTTTGTGCACCTGAATTTACTGGGATATTTATATTATGATGAAACATACGATTCTTATACTATTTCTTTTTCTGTCTTTGTTGTGCCACGGACAATCGTACAAATTCTTCACAACAGACAGGGAACTTTCCAGCAGTCTGATCAACAAAATATATCAGGACCGGAACGGCATGATATGGATTGCCACCGAAGACGGACTGAACCGCTATGACGGAGCCAAGTTCATCACCTACAAGCATGACCCGGAAAACGAGTACTCCCTCTGCCATAACTACGTACGAGTGCTGTACGAGGACAGCAAAGGACGGTTGTTCGTAGGAACCTATAACGGTATACAGCTATACGATCCGGAAACCGACAGCTTCAGCGCGCGGGCGCAATGGGAAGATGGAAAGACTTTTGACAGCAATATCATGTCCATTCTGGAACGTAGGAACGGAGAAATATGGGTATCGGGAAACAACTTGTGTACCATAACCATCACACAGGGGAAACTGACTGCACACAAACTGGACTTACCTATCCCCACCCAAATGACAGACTACATGATAGAGGACAGACAACACAATCTTTGGGTAACACAGGGTGAGAATGGTATCTACCGCCTCTCTGCGGACAATAAAAGCAAGCACTTTCTGAAACAAGAGAAGGGAATGACCATTGTAGACCTCTATGAAGACAACTACGGAGACATCTACCTAGCAACCATAGGCAAAGGATTGCTGAAATATAACCAACCAGCAGAAGAGTTCATTCCTATCCTTTATAAAGGAAAACAAAACCTGCCTATCAAATCCATCTGCCAGATAAGCCAAAACGAGCTTTGCCTGGGCACGGACGGGAAAGGCACCAAGATTTTCAACATCCCCAAACAGCTCATCACGGATTACCCTTTTGATAATAATTACCTCGACTCCGGTACCTCCAAAGTACACTCCGTCCTGAAAGACAATGCAGGAAACCTATGGATAGCCATTTACCAGAAAGGGGTTATGATGATTCCCGCACAGCCCAACAGTTTCAAGTACATAGGCTACAAATCAATAAACAAGAATATCATCGGCTCCAACTGTATCACCTCACTCTGCCGCGACCACGAAGGCATATTATGGATAGGTACTGACAACGACGGCATATACGGCATCACCACAGAACTGAAGCAAAAAGTCCATTATGCCCCACATGACAGCCCCTCTTCGGTTCCTTCCACCGTTTTCGGCCTGTATGAAGACTCTGAACATAATCTGTGGTTCGGATCCTATACCAACGGACTAGGCAGACTGGATAAGAAAACAGGACAGTGCAGCTATCTGCAGAATCTGACAGACAAGAATGGAAACCGTATCCAACGCGTGTATGATCTGGTTGAAGACCAGGACAAACGACTCTGGATAGCCACCATGGGAGCCGGACTTTTCTATTATGACTTGAAGACAGGACAGTCTGTATATGACCCTAAATTCAATGCTGCCACCAAAAAATATAAATGGATAAGCTGTCTTTTGTATGCCGGTGACAACCACCTTTATGTAGGAACGTATGACGGAATAAGATGTATAGACCTGAGTACCGACGACTTCAAGACTGAAGAAATCCTGTCCAGACACATCATCACTCCCTTATGAAGACCCCCAAGCAACATCTGGATAGGCAATTCCGAAGGACTGGCGGAATGGAATCCCCAAACCCAGCAACTAAAGACCTACACCACCGCCCACGGACTATCCAGTAACGCCGTATATGCTATCAAAGGAGACGGGCAGGACAACTTATGGATAAGCACCAATGCCGGAATGTCACGTTTTAATCTGAATACCCACACGTTCAGCAATTTCTATGCAGACGACGGTCTGCAAGGAAATGAATTCAGCAAAAAACGCCTCTTTTGCCGACCACAACGGCATACTCTGGTTTGGAGGTACAAACGGAATTACCTATTTCAATCCTCAAGAGATTACGAATCCCGCAAAAAAATGGAACGTACGCATCATCGACTTTTATCTGCACGACCAGCCCATAAGGAAAGGAATGTTGTCGGGCGGAAAAGAAATCATAAACACCTCCGTCTTTGAGGCCCGGGATTTCCACTTGTCACATAACGACAACGCTTTCAGCATCGAGTCTCTACCCGCGAACTAAATAATTCCGAACGTATCACGTATCTATATACCATAAACAACACTCCCTGGGTCAAACTTCCCAAAGGAGTCAACCGGGTGTCATTCAGCGACCTTCCCCCCGGCGATTATCATTTCCGGATCAAAGCCGAAGATTATCTGCTGGAATCCGACACCGATGAAATCACCATTCACATCGCACCGGCATGGTGGGCATCGGGCTGGGCCATGCTGATCTATGCCTTATTGGCAGTAGCAGCCGTCTATGGCATCATCCTGCAAATGAGACACCGTTACCGCATAAGGCAGGAAATGATGCAACATATCCATGCCGAACAGATAAACGAAGCCAAGCTACAGTTTTTCATCAACATCTCCCACGAGATACGTACTCCGATGTCACTCATCATCAGTCCTTTGCAAAAACTGATGACAAACGATACAGACCACGAACGGCAAAAGAACTACCGCATCATCTGGCGCAATTCCGAAAGAATCCTGCGGCTGGTAAACCAATTGATGGATATACGCAAGATAGACAAAGGACAGATGTCACTCGTTTTCCGTGAAACCGAAATGACCGGATTCATTAATGATTTGTGTGAAACCTTTACAGAACAAGCGAACAAAAAACAAATTACTTTGCAGTTCCACCACGAGGGCGCCGACCACTTAAAATTGTGGGTGGACCCGGTGAACTTCGACAAAATTATCCTGAACATCCTGTCCAATGCCTTCAAATTCACCCCCGAAGGAGGCAGTGTGGACATACGGCTACGCACCGGTAAGGACTCCACCCTGCCGAAACCATTGCAACAGTATGCCGAAATCACCGTGACCGACAGCGGAATAGGAATCGCCCCCAAAGAAACAGAACACATATTCGAACGCTTTTACCAGATACGGAATAGCCAAAACAACTCAAACATAGGTACCGGTATCGGGCTGCACCTCACCCGCTCACTGGTGGAACTTCATCATGGAGACATCCGTGTAGAAAATAATCCGGACGGACAACCGGGATGCAGCTTTATCATCCGTATGCCTCTGGGATGCGCCCATCTGCGCAAAGAAGAAATGGAAGCCGACAAAGCTCCTCTCTTCCACACTCCGGCTCCGGTCCTCCCTGTTCCTTATGAAACCGAGGAAGAAGAAAACGGAAAAACACGAACCAAAACGAAATACAAAGTACTGGTGGTAGAAGACGATGAAGATATACGCCGCTATATCTGCCGTGAACTGGCAAGCGATTACCATACCCTAGAAAGCTGCAACGGCAAGGAGGCACTGGAAAGCATCTTCAATAAAACCCCGGACTTGGTAATAAGTGATGTCATGATGCCCGAAATGGACGGACTTACCTTATGCCGCAAAATAAAGCAAAATGTGAACCTGAACCACATCCCGGTAATACTGCTCACCGCCAAGACACGGGAGGAAGACAATCTGGAAGGTCTGGAAACAGGAGCCGACGCCTACATGACCAAACCTTTCCATATAGAGATATTGAGGAAAACGGCCGCCAACCTGATCCGCAGTCGTGAACGGCTACGCAATACCTATACCGGACAACAGACCCAAGGGGATAAGATACAACCAATAGAAGTACAGTCCCCCGATGACAAACTGATGGAACGAATCATGCGGGTCATCAACGAAAACCTGAGTAACCCGAACCTCACCGTGGAGATGATTACCACCGAGGTAGGCATTAGCCGCGTGCACTTGCACCGTAAACTGAAAGAACTGACCAACCAGACCACACGGGATTTTATCCGGAACATCCGACTGAAACAAGCGGCAGAGCTGTTGTCGAAGAAACGGTACACCATAGCCGAAGTGGCGGACTTGACCGGATTCACCAATCCCAACAATTTCTCGACCGCTTTCAAGGATCTGTACGGAATGCCTCCCAGCATGTACATGGAACAGCATTTGAAACAGGATAAGAATAAGGAAGAGGCTGTCTCAAAATAGAGTTGAGATGGCCTCTTTTGTTTCATCTCCAATTGAAGTTCATTTGGATTTTTCTCAAAAAGGAGTTTATAAACTTACTTTTGAAGGTTTCATCCTTTCAAACTTTTTT
>OKWC01000140.1_pt1 | contig 14088 bp, 19 predicted proteins | sample 1606971 | NCBI WGS metagenome assembly OKWC01 (sample SAMN04414076, study PRJEB24778) | human gut metagenome | material: faecal | host: Homo sapiens
TATGTATAGAATATAGATGTAACAATAATTATAACTATGTATGTATCAGATTATAGACAACTTTATCTTTACATAACATTTTAGTGTACATAAGGTATGTTATGCAAAGCTTTGCATAACATACCACAATAGAAATACCGGTAGCCGTCGGCATACGCCTTGGCTATCTCCGATTTGAGACATTGCTTCAACTCCCTCCGCTTGGCGAAAGGTACGCTGCGGTGTCCGCTGAAGCATACGGACACTGCCTTGTCGTACTTTGTCATACTTTACCTTACTTTATAATGTGTGCGTGCGAGGAACATACCGCCAATAACACATGCCCCGAGCCTTTCGAGTTGGTTGGCATACTTGGCATAGCTGAGACCCTTGGTTATCACATCGTCAAAGACCAACACCATTTTGTTGTCGAAGAACGGCTCATCAAACTCAACGACATTCGCCTTGCGGACTTCATCCTCGTTCTTGCGGTTATCGTGGATGGTCTTACGCTCTCCGCATACCCTCACGTGCTCGTAGCCGTTTTCCGCTCCTGTCAATTCACACACCCTGTGGCAGAAAGCCTTGTAGCGGAGTTCGTTGCTCTCGCTTGTGGATGCTGGAACGGGGGCGAAGACGATGTTCACGCAACCCTTGCCGTAGAGTGTCAGCATATTCTCTGCGGTGCGCTGCGCCACTTCCTCGTAGGCTCTTCCGTCCTTGAAGTCAAACACTAATTGTCTGTCGGCAATCTCCTTCTCACCCACATTGCGGATGCGTGCGGGATAGTATTTGCAGAACCAAGTCTGAGGCTTGTCTAACTGCTTTTGGATTTGATAGTCATTCTTGTGTGCCATTGCTCTTATGTTTTTTCTTCCCTTATTTCGGAGGCTTTTCCTGCCTGCCCAAGGGATATTTTTTGCTTTCCAAGAGTGATGGCGATCAAAAAGCCAAATCGGGAGCGAAAAATACGCTCTGCACGCAGAGGAAGATTTTTCGGTCAAATGCAATGGACGATTTGGTGTTTGAACAATCGCCAGCATTACCTTTGCAAAACAATATCCGCAGCGGCAAGGCAGGCGAAAAGAAATCTGTTATGTAAAAGAGGAAACGGGCGGGATGGCGTGGGGCGAAGCTGTATATGGGGAAGGACGATAGTTGATATGAGGGAAAAAGAGAAAATCTTGTAATAGGGAACGACATTGCCTTTTATCAGCATGGAGACAGTCCTACAAGCAGAGAAAACTATTGCCCTAAAAATGAGTTGGATAGTATTTTCTAAAAGTAGTATCGACTACGAATAGTATAATAGTCGAATAGTTTTTACTACCATACTACGGATAGTAAAGTCTGTTTATAGAAGAGATAGCGGTATCATCGTCTGTTCGGCGATGATACGCGCGGCACTCATGTGTCATGCCGCTTTAGGTATTCTGTCATTGCCTCATTGACAATATCACGCAAGGACATCCCTTTCTTGATGGCGAGGTACTTCATCCTCGTGTGGATGCTCTTGTTGATAAGGAAATTGCAATGCACCGGCACTTCGGTAGTCTCAGAAACAGACACAGGTGGTGCTGGTGTAGTTTCTGTGACTATCTGCTCCTTACTCGGCTTCTTTGTGGAAGAAAGGAGTCCGTTGAGACCGCCTTTCATTCCCTCTTTCAACATACTGCTCTTGCTCATGGCTATGCTATTTTAAGTTTAACACTTCTTTTGCCAAAGACATATAATCACTGGCACCATTGGATTTGGGATTATACTCAAAGATAGTCTTGCCGTTGATGGGTGCTTCTGCCAAAGCCACATTATCACGGATGACGGTCTTGAAAACCTTCTCGTGAAAACTGTCATTGACGATTTCCCTCACGCTTCGGTTCAACGTCTTGCGGCGATCGAACTGGGTGATGACGATGCCGCCCACTTTAAGGTTGGAGTTGAGCCGCTCCTGAACGATGCGGATGATGTCCATCAACTTTGCCATACCTCTCATGGCAAGGTATTGCGCTTGAACAGGGATGATGATGTAGTCGGCTGCGGTGAGGGCATTCAAGGTCAGCAAGCCCAATGACGGTGGACAGTCGATGATGATGTAGTCGAAATGCTCTTTGGCGATGGCTTTGGTGATAAGTCCCTTCAAGATAAGCTCCCGTCCCGGCTCGCTGATAAGCTCTAACTCAGCCGCAGACAGGTCAAGGCATGAGGGTGAGACGGTGATGCCGTTGTGCAACTTGACCAACGGCAAGGTGTACTGTCCACACATTGCGCCATAGACTGTCTGTTCTTCCTCGATGGACAATCCCAAGGCTTCCGTGAGGTTGGCTTGTCCATCCATGTCAATAGCCAAGACGTCTTCTTACTCAGTTGCAGAGCTGCCGCAAGGCTTACTGCGGTCGTACTTTTCCCTACACCACCCTTGTGATTTAATACTGCAATTATCTGTGTCATAACATGATACTACTATTAGTGAATACTACTTTACTATTCTACTACTGATAGTACATACTAACCATAGTAAAAGCGGATTTACTACGATTAGTACGTACTACTCTCAGTTGATACTACCCTCAGGAAGGGAAGGTCTTCGCTCTTGTCCTGCGGTGCATCGGCTGGCGGTACGGAGCCTCGCCCTCTGCCTTGGCTGCCTTGCGTGCCTTTGTTGCAGGTGTGTCGGTTGCATCCTTCTTCCCTTGCATTGACAAAGGCGATGGAGTCAGCTATGATGCTATGCTGTATGTGGTTCTCTCCGTTGCGGTCTGTCCAAATGGAAGAAGTCAGTGTGCCTTCCACAAGCACCATACGACCCTTGGTGAGGTATTCAGCCAAACGGATATGGTTCTCCTTGCTGCTCTTCACCCTTACCCAAGTGGTGATTTGCTTGCCCTTACTGTAGTCGTCCACTGCGATGTCAACAGCCATGAATGTTCCGTGTGTACCTGTGATGACGCGGCAATCCTTTGCTCCGATGCGTCCGATAGTGTGAGTGTAAATCATAATGTGAAAATGTTATAGTGGCAAGTTGGTTAGACTTGCCGTTACCTTGTTATTTAAATGACTTTTCTTGTTGATTGAACATAAGCTATTGCTTCATTCATAATTTCTGCTCGTGACCTACTCTTGTTATCTTGCATCCACTCATCAATTTCAGATTTGAGGAACATGATACGTTTCCCCTTCTTATGGAATGGTATTTGTTTATTGCTTGTCCAACAATAGATTGTGTGTTCAACTGGATGGGTAGGGAGATACTCACTCAATTCGGAAACACTAAGCCATTCCAATCCCTTATCGGGCTGAATTTGAGTCATTAGTGTGGAAAACTTTTCTTCTAAAATCTCCAGCTTGTTTATTACTAATGACAATGCTGATGGCAAGTCATTAAAACTCAATATTTGCTTTTCCATATCAATATATGTGTGGCAAGTTGGTTAGGCTTGCCGTTACCTTGTTATTAATATCCTTTCTTCGTCTGCCTTGTATTGGCGACAAAAGACTTGTTGCTGCCTGTGAGACTGATAGAGCCGCAATTAACAAACTCTCCGTCGGAATAGACTCTGTACTTCTGTCCGCTTACCTCATGCTTCTGTTTGATGCGCTCTCGCATCCACTTCTTGGCTGCGGTCAATGAGCAAAAGGTCTCGCTCTCCTTGGTCGTCTCGTCATATACGATGCACTGGGTCATACATGCTCCTACTTCATCCATGCACCTATACTCGACGTGACATAGTCCAACTGACCGCCAAATATGTCGCTTGGCTCTATGTCGTATTGTCCATCCCTCACTTCCTTGTCCTCTCCAAGAAGCGACAAGTTTCCGTCGGCATCCAAACGTGCTGCGTCTATGACGATGTCACGAGGCTCGTCAAAGAGATAACCTGCCACGATGGGCTGCTCTCCCTCGAAATGCACCTCAAAGCCTCCGTCCACCTCCGTGCCGTACTTGCGAAGAGCCGCTTTCAGCTCGTCCTGCTCCCGGTGCTGCAATGCCTGGAGTTGTCCGTGGATAGTGAGGTCTTGCAGTTCTGCCTCTCGTTTGGTGTGGGTTGCCTCGCCGGTCTTGCAGTCGATGTCATACTTGTGGTAAACCACTGGGATATGGTCTGCCGATGTGACAAGCCATGTGATGTTGTTCACTGAGAAGCCCTGTCTGGTGAGGAACTCCTCGATGTCTGAGCCGAGAAGGTGGTCGGCTACGTCAAGATACTCGATGCGTGCGTCAGCATCATGCAGGATGATAATCTTCATTGCCTTTCTATTTTTAGTGATACAAATAAGTTTGTCGCCCATGTCGCTGGACTTGTTTAACTACGTTGAAGAAACTTACGCTCAGCATAGTGAATAAATTCCCTCTGCGTTCGCTTAACCGTTTCTTTCTCTTCCCTCCTTTCGAGACCTTTCAGCCTGTGGAGGGATATTTTCTGCTCCCACAAGCCGCAAGAAAAGACATAAAGACAAATTATGTGTGAAGAATACTCTTTTCCGAGGAAAAGGAAGATTGTTCACAGTCACAAGACCTCAAGCAGAATTTGACGATTGTCTCAGACGCGGCTAACTTTGCAGGAAATATGCCTACCACTGCGCTGATTGGAAGAAGATTATTGATATTGGCTGCAAGAGGAATGATGTGTTATATATAAAGAGGTAAGAAGAAAGATTGAAACAGTAAGGGTGGGCAGTGAAGTGTTTGCAGGTCTGCTGTACCGACATAAAGCGAGTGTGTTGGCTGACCGGGATGCAAGTCATCAAAGCTTCAGCCTTGATAGCTTGTAGCACGGACAGACAATTCTCTCGCGTCGGTACTTCGGCATACTGTCAGCTTTGGCTAATAGCAACGTGTTGCCATCAGCCAAGGATGTCTGTATGACGACAGACCATGTAACGCTTCGCAAAGGCGTGGGGCAAAGCAGTATAATTTAGAAGTAGATAGTAACGTATATCAGGCAAGAAGAGACAGTTGCGCAACGGACAAATCGGGCACTCCTGTCAGCATGACAAATGTGCCTTGTCCTTGCCGCAGGACACTGAGGCAGATTGGACGTAGCAGACATGTCTGCCACATTCAATATGCCTGAGTGGACAAGAACTGCCTCTTGTATAGCAGAAGAGAAAATTGTAAAACAGTTGATTAGGTGGTAAAGGTGGTATGGGTGGGCAGAATGGCATTACACGGACATTGCCGAAGCCCGATAATGGGACAGCCAGACAGCAATAAAGGCAGTTATCAGAAGTGTCAGTTTCTGATAGTGACATTGTTGGCTGCCTGTCACATGGGATTCGTGCGGTGTCCGTACAGTAATGCCGTTCTGAAGGTGTGGGGCGAAGCGATACAACGCACTTGGACGAAACCACCGCTTATAACAGAAAATATTTTGCAGTCAAAGAGAAGAAGAATAGTAAAGCAGGTGTGGGTGGGTAGTGAAGCTGTCGCAAGATTGACGGTCTGAATATCAAGGCGAGTGGATAGCCAGTAAAGGACACAATTATCAGAAGCCTCGGCTTCGGCATCTTGTGGCATAGATGGCAGTCCTCTCGCGTTCAGACCTTGGCATACTGTCTTTCTTGGCTAATAGCGACTTTGTCGCCATCAGCCGGGAATATCTGTATGCCAACCATCTTGGTGACGTTTCGCAAATGGTGAGGGACGAAGTGGTTAGAATAAAGGAAGACGCGTTGCCGTTATGGTTAATAAATGCACATGGTTGTTATTAGAGAAGATTATCACACGCTATAACAGCAGATTGATGTCCCTGAGCAAAACAAAAGCGACCCGAAGGTCGCCTTGTTATGGAGAGGAAAGGCTATTTCTTGCCTTTCTTGGTTGCTGGCTTGGCCGGCTCTTCCGCAGGAGTCTCCTCCTTGTCGGGACACTCGTAGAACTTGGTTGCAACATGATGATTCTGGAGTGCTTCACGCCATCCTTGTCTGTCCACTCCTCTGGCTTGAAGAAACCCTCGACGGTGAGCAACGTGCCCTTGGTGAGCTTGTCGAATGATTCGGTGTGCTCGTTCTTGCGCCATGCCTCCATATTCATGAAAGCCGATACGCGGTTGGTTTCCTCGCCGTTCTTCTCCTGACGGCCTACTGCCAATGAGAAGCGTGCTACGCTGGCGTTTGCGAACTGACGGATTTCTGCATCCTTACCTACGAAACCTGAAACTGTGAAGTTGTTCTCGATCTTTTTCATTTTGAATTGAATTTAAAAGTGAAACTTAATTTTTACATGCATTCAAAAGCAGGGATGTGGCACCATGTGGGAAGCACCATGAAAATCGTTCGCAATACTCTTTTTGTCGTTGGCGGTAAGGGAGAAAAAGGAAGATTACGCACTATTTTATTGGTCACAGCGATAGCGGCCACACAAGAAGGAGGAAGTCCTTCGCAGCATCACGCTACCTTTGCATGGTAAAAATAAGTGGCTTTCAAATAGCTCAATTCAGAAAAAGACGGGGCCAAACAATGGAACAAAGGTTGTAAGCAAGGAGGCAATCCGTATGCAACAGACAGGGGCACTGCTATGGCTGTATGCCTGGAGAAACGAAGCGGGAAATCCGACCTTACAGCTGTATCATCAGAAGAGTGAGGAGCATGAACACTGATGCACGATGAACGACAAGCCTAAGGGTCAGCTTAGCAATAGAGGCATCAAGCCAAAAGAGGACAGACATCAGAGGATTGGCGATAGCACTGTCATCATGCTAAGACCAAGTTCTGTGTCCGACAAGGAAGAGTCGCAAAAGACAGACGAGTAAAACCAAAAGGCGAAATGACCATTCCTATAACAAGGTACAGAGACGCTAAAACGGCGAAGGGACTTTGGCGACGTATCGCTATACAGGTGTCGAAGCATCGCTTCTATAACAGGACTGGAGCAAGTGAGCAAACCGCACAACTTGCTCCCAAGGTATTTCAGTTACAACAGCCATAACCTCATTGGAGGATTGTCCTAAAAGAGTTTTTGCAGTCAAAGGAAGAAAGAGTCTGCAAGCCACATAGCCAACAGACTCTCTCCTGATTATTCACAGATGACAACATCATCCTTGTACTCCGTCACTTCCTTGCCGTTGATGAGCTGGACAATGACCTCACAACCCAAGTCCTCGACAATCGTTCCCTCTGTCTGACCTCTTCGGGGATAAAGCAAGGTGCAGAAACACCCTACAACGCCGTCCAACTGCTCCATGTCTATCGTTGCCATATCCGTTCCTCCTTGTTAGCCGAATGTGATTGGATTGATGCAGAAATTCGTGTCCTCTGCCTCATACTCGTATTCATTGATGAAGTCAATCATCTTCTGTTCGCTTCTTCCGTCCTGTGAGACACCAGTCTTCTCACACCACAACTTGATAGCATCACCAAAGGTGGAGTAAGCACCCTCACAATCCTCAAAGAGTTCTCCGTATGCAGTGACGTAGCACTCTTCGGGGAAGAAGTCGTTCTCATCGTGCGTATAGAAGATGTCGCAACCTGGCTCAACCTCTCGCCAACTGATTGAAAGTTCATCGCCAAGTGCCTTGTTCACCTCCTCAAAGAACAAGTCGCATGAAGACCAAGCACTTTCGGTGTCAAAGGACAAGAGGGCATAATCGTCTTCCACGTTCTCCTCATACTCTGCCCAATAGATGTGTCCTCTCACCGAGATGCCTTTCTTCTCGTAGTCAATGCCATAGTGTTCTGCCAAGAGATACAGATACACATTATTACTGTTCACCTCCAACTCTTGGAGTGTGTTCCAAAGGTCTGCCACGGCTTTGCGTGAGCCTGTCACCTTGTACTGAGTGTCGCAAATGTTAGCCATAAGATAAAATTTTTATTTTCTTCCCTTATGTAGAACCAACTACCATCGGGATTGATTAAAGAATTATGTTGCCCCAAAAGGTGTTATGGCTCATCAATGCAAGGTTTTGCCGTCAAATACTACCTCTGCCACAATCAGAGCGTGGAGATTTCACGGACAAACCACAGGCACCGACCTTGCAGGATGAACGCCATGACAGGTACCTTTGCAACACAATTCTTATCAAAGCCCGATGGGGTGGTACATGGCAGACTGCATGGTACAGCAGTGTGAAGTGACGTTATAGGTGGAGATAAGGCTATAAGAGGTTTTTGCAGTCAAAGGAGAAAAGAGTCCACAAAGTGCAGTATCTACAGGACAAAAACACTTTAGTTTACCTTGGTTAGCTCTTATATATATGCTAACCTAAAGTAAACTGTATATATGTCCGTCTAAAACCCGAAAACCGTACGGGTCAGCTTACGTCAGAAACAGAAGTATAGAACCATAGAAGTGGTTCAAGAAGTCTTTCTTCCTTTGACTGCAAAATATTATCTTTGCACGAATCATAATTGCCCTGTAGGATTTAATATAATTTAACACTCTTTGTTGAATGCAAGGAAGAACAGCTTCAATATGCTGAATATCAGTAGTATAACATTGTGTTAACCCTTAATCTGTAGAAAAGGATGTTATCATACAAAGTAATGTCCATTTGTACTTTTTCTATATGGTTTTATACTTACATTTGCATATCATTTGTATCTTGATAACAGTAACTAACTGATTATCAATATACTTTATATTTGAGGAAGAAACTTTGCTTCTAACATTAGCTGACAGTTCCATTAGTATGGAAACAATCAGAAACAAAATTAATAATAGAACTTCGTTTGATTTATTTGAGTATGCCAACAAGTATATTGAACAATTATACAAGGATGGGAAGCACGCTACATATAAAAAGTATAAATCTGTAGTTAAGAAACTACGTTTTTATGTGGGGAATGATTCTTTACCTATAAAATCTATATCATTGGATTTTATCAAAGGGTATGAAAATTATCTGATGAATCACATAGGCAATAATAGAAATACCACTACTGTTAATCTGAAAGCACTTGCAAAATTGGTAGGGGATATTTATCGAAATTATGATATGGATGAAACGGGAAATCCATTCCGTAAAATGAGATTTAAACGTGAACAAACAGACAGGACGTTTTTAGAAATAGAGGAAATACATAAAATCCAACATCTTAAATTGAGAGCTAGAAATCCGTTATATGATGCAAGAGAGGTTTTCCTGTTTGAATGCTATACGGGAATTAGAATCTCGGACATATTAACTTTGAAGTGGAAACATATCACTGATGAAAAAATATCAATCCGTATGCGTAAGACTGAAAAGTTGTTGAGTATTCCAATAAATGATTATGTTAGGGCTGTCTTGGATAGAAGACGTTGTGCGGTAGAGAATAATGGAGGCAAAATAACATCTGAAAAATATGTCTTTAATATATTAAAAGTGGATGTGGATGAAGTGTCAGCACAAGATGCTTTGAACGCAATCAGTTCAGCTACGGCGGTTATCAATAAACAATTAAAGAAGATTGCAAAAAAACTGGTATTGATAAGAACTTGTCCACTCACTGTGCCAGGCATTCATATGCGACTGCGTTACTAACCAATAATATACCATTGCCAGTAATAAAAGAAATGCTTGGACATAGCGATATAAAAGTTACTCAGATTTACGCAAAGGTTGTGGACAGCAAACGGAATGAAGTTGTAGAATGTTTAAATAAAGTATATCATGGATAATTCAAATTTATTTTTAGATTCCAAAGCTGTTGCTGCCATTTTAATGGTAAGCAAACGCACATTACAAAATTATCGCTCCGAAGGTAAATTGGTGTTTTATAAAATTAGTCCTAAGACGATTCGATATCGTGTGGAAGATGTGGTTGATTTCTTAAAACAAAGCAATTGCTGTTCCTATCAGAAAGATAGAGTTAACGCGCTTATAGAAAAATACACGGTAAAATTGTAATTCAAATTAAAGTAATAAATAATGGAGATGGCAAAAATTGCTATTTCCATTATTTTTTTAGATAATTAAAATGAAAACATTATTCAACCTCATTTTTGAATTTTCAGAATACGCAAAAAATAAAAATAACGAGTAAACTATAAAAGCCTTTTACTATAATATGTAAAACGCTGTATCATAGTCATATAAAGAAAATAAGGCAATCAGGTTAGTATATCTAACCGATAGAAAATGTGGTAAAAATACAGTTGTGTAAAAATGAAAAGCCTCAACCACATGGCTAGCCTAGCGGCATAAGCAAGAGGAAAGCATTTGAGCCGTAAGCCAAGCTATTAGCCCCCCCCTTAAATGACAACAGATAAGAAAGTAGACAAGGGTGGTTTGTTTAATTCGGACATGAGAATGAAAATTGAGATATTTTTTATTTTTATGCTGGTAACTGATTTACTTTTTATACCTTTGCAAAAATCCCTAATAAATAATAAGAAACAGACAATAATTAATAACATACATATTGATTAAAAGCATTAGCTTTTATTCTTGCTTCTAAAAATCGCCAAAATTGAAGCTGTCAAGAGTAAAGTGTTAGTGCCCATGCTTATGCGTGGGCTTTACTCATTTGACAGCACGGTGTTTGGCGATACCATAGAAGCAAATGTAGTTTAGCCCACGTTTTTTATGGAAGAAAAAATACCAAACACAGAGGAAATCATACGTATAGAAAGAACAGGGAATTTTCGATTTAAGCAAGTCGTTTCTGACTTTCTGATAGAGGTTATTCGTGATAGTATAGTATCTGCAAAGAAATATATTGAGATAACAAATTATACGACTTTCTGTTTCGGAGAGTTACAAATGCACTCTATAATAATACCGGCATTAGCTAAAAATACTGATTGCTTTATTCTTGAATACCCTATTGAACGGAAAGTTGGAAAAGAAAATCATTGGGGACGAGTGGATTATTACTGCCGATGCAATGCAAAAAAGAAAAATGAATATCATTTGTTTTTAGAACTTAAAAGCAACAAGCAATCTTTACCGTTCTGCAAATATCGAACCGATAGCCTTTCTTTTTGGAATACTGCATATAAACAAATTTGTGGAATAGAAAGAGAGATAAAACTAAACAAGAATTTCTATAAAAAACCGATTGTTCGTGTTTGTATGGAAACAATAGCTCTTTATGCTCACGAAACAAAAAATGTTGCGTCATTAGTGGATGATGTAGTTGAAATAGCTAATAATGATTTTGGTTGCAGTAAAGCAAAACCCAATTTGATTGTTTTATGGAAATGCAGTAAGGGAATAACTGAAATAGCAGAAGATGAGTGGCATGAAGGGCGCAAAATGTATGGTATTATATTTGTATGCCATATAATGGAACCGTATTTTCCTCCATTTTAAAACAGTATAATATGTTTATTGTAAACTTGTTTTTTGTATCTTTACTTCCATTAATATAGATAATCGTAGTAATGATAGATAGAATAACAATCTATATAGATGATGTAAAGTTTGAAGATGTAGAAAAACGACTTGGTTTAACGCCATCAAAGGTCGCTGAGGATGAAAGCCTTATATATTCTTCACTTATAAGCAACTTAAGGTTTACTTATAAAGGTAACCGTTTAACCATAACAGGTTCTTTGCACAAATATGCGAAAGGAAACAATTATTCTTTGTTTACTTATGAAGAAGCTAAAGCTGTATTGTTGAAATTGTCTGATATAACGAACATACCTTTGAAATACTTTATCGTTACCAGTATAGAATTAGGTGTCAATTTTCAGATGAATAAAGATGTATCACGTTATCTTAATACAATACATAGCTATAAATCAAATAGGTTTATTCCTATGACACCATTAAAAGGAACGAGTCAATTAAGAGGGTGTAGATGTAGCTTCTCGGAATATTCCATAAAGTTCTATGATAAGACTTTTGAAGCTATCAAGAGCTCCCGTATCCCTATAGCAGAGCGTGATAAAGTTCCTGTGAATTTATTGCGGTATGAAATTAAGTTATCACGTAAGCAATTAAAGAACAAGGGATTCACCAATGTGACAGGCAGCAACCTATTAAGTCCTTTGCATTATATACGTTTCAAACGTTTAATGAAAAAGATATTTGATAAAATTGTTTTTGATGATATTGAAGTGGATTATACAGGCTATTTGGAAAATGATATAAAAAGATATATATTTGCCAAGTCTGACAGGTATGATTATTATCTGCAATGTCTAAAAAAAATTATTTCGGTGTTGCTGAATATCGCAAGGAAAAGCGCAGAACAAATGAACTGCTTAAAAGAATGGATTCACTCCCCAAAGGAGAATTAACAGCTGAAATAAAATCAAAAATTTGAAATAGCAATGTCTAAAATATAATGGGAAACGTAAATTTTCCATGCTCCAATATGCAGGAATAGTATTTATAATATTGGTAGAATATAATTAAAATAATAATTGAGCTGTATGCTAGATAAATTAAGACTGATATTATATTTAATTTTAATATTCATAGGACTAATAGCTCTTCTTTACATTGCGCCTATATTTTTTATAGTATCTATAATAATTTTGTGGATGGGGATAAAGGATTTAGATAAGAGGGAAAATAAAAAAGATTATGATATTAATAAAAAAACTATCTTCTTTGAATAATAAAGAGAGAGTTGAAAGTTGTACCCTTAAATATGAGAATGAACTAACAACTGTTGATATATATTCTGAAGAAAATAACCAAATAGAAGAAGATAGCTATCCCAATATAGACAAATACAATTTTTATATAACAAATGAGGAAAAAATTCTATCTTATTTTTATGAAAGATGCAACAGAGAGGATTTGGGAATATTAAGGACTACTGGGGAAAACAGTTTGTATAAAAAAAAAGTTGAGAGACAAAAGATGGATTGAAAAGAGAGAAAAAATAAGGAAAAGAGATCGTTATCGTTGCCAATACTGTCATAATATTTATGTTTTGAAAGACATAAATGAATTGTATGAGATTGTGGATTTTGAAGAGATCGCTTCTTGTGTGATAGATGTTTACAAACAAATTCAGAAGAACGAAATAAAATTTGAAGTTGATAAAGATTTAAAATTTAATCAAGAAAGTTACTATATCCCCAAATATAATTTGTGGATGAACTATTTTTACGAAGATTTAAGCCGGTTGCCAATTTTATACCAATCTATGCTTCCTGCTAGAAAAATGCAAATACTATCAGATGTCAAGTGTTCTACCAAAGATACATATGAGTATTATTTAAAATCATTAAAAAGCTCTTTACGATATAAACGAAAGGGAAAAAAAACAGGCTTCATAGACTCTATTTTGATAGAACATGATGATAGAATTAAAACATCGCATAAGTTTTTTTTATGTCAAAATATTGAACGGGATAATAGATTTGCTTATCAAGGTAGAGCCAGTATATTTATTGATGGGTATTCCATAATATTTCCGCTTTATGAAATAAAATTATTTAATACACTGGAAGTTCATCATAAAAGATATCCAAGAAGTAAAAATCCATGGGATGTGGACGATGCTGATTTAATCACTCTTTGCTCTAAGTGTCATAAGTTGGAACATCAGAAGTTCAAATAGCGTGAATTTGAGATAAAAATCTAAGTTATTAAAAAAGAGATAGAGTTCTTTGGCAGATGGCTTATTTTCTTCTAATTTTATATCGAATTTGCATTAATATAAAAAGGTAAATCTAAGAATATCTACTAATGTGGGATACTTGCCGACAATATTCTTTTTGATAGAGGTATAAGTTTTGTATGTATTCAGTACATTAAAGTAAAGTAATTCAAAAGCACTGCTGTCAATATATGGCACATCTTTCTTATAGCCTGAAATGAGAGCGCATCCTGTACGTTTAATAAAATCTGTGATATTTTTTTCAGTAGTATTAAGTGTAGAACAACTTCCAAAATGTACAATAATACCGTTTAATTTGTCTTCTAATACATCTGCAATCTCTTTTAATGTTATATACTCGTTACCGATACAAATGCGGTTTTTACGTCCATGATACGCAATATATAAAACGGTATAATTTGAATATCGTTTTTGTGTGAAGCTTTGAAGCCCCTTTATAAAATCTCTTTTGGTAATGCATTTTTTATATATGTATTTGATTTTAGAGAAAGTGAACAATAAATCCAGTATAGGTTTTATGCTTTGATTGTCTGTGAGGATGTTTATTCCAGTTTCCCTCTATGCAATAATATGCCTTATTTTTAATTTTCCTACTTTCCCTAT
>OKWC01000141.1_pt1 | contig 14048 bp, 15 predicted proteins | sample 1606971 | NCBI WGS metagenome assembly OKWC01 (sample SAMN04414076, study PRJEB24778) | human gut metagenome | material: faecal | host: Homo sapiens
TATCTGTACTTAAATGAATGAAGGAAACAGCAAAATGAAACGATTTAAAAGCATTTATCAAGGAGTCAAAAGCTATTAGATCCCTTTGGTCAAAATTGGTCACAAAAGCTACTTTTTTTATATCATTGAATGTTTTTAGTGGTGTATGTTCTGGAATAGCATATACAAAGGATTTGCTTCTTTCTATAACTTCAGCTGTAACGCTACCAATCAAGTCTATATCTTTTTGACTTCTCCCTCTTGTTCCCATTATAATTATCTGAGGATTATATTCTTTAGCATATCGTAAGATTTCTTCTTCGGGAATACCATCACGCAAAATACAAGTATATTTTATATTAGGAAACTCTCCCGACTCAACTTTCTTTTTGATTGTATCGGAAAGTTTATTCAACTCGTTGTGCACTGTTTCTATCATACTTTTTACAGATTCTTCTCTTTCGATCTGAAAATTGAAATTATCAGTTCCATAAGGAATTGTAGGCACATAAATAGGACTGAAATAAGCATGTAGAAGCACAACTTCTGAATTAATAGCATTAGCAAAAGAAAAACCAAATTGGCAGGCTTTAAGAGAATAGTTTGAAAAGTCTATCGGGATAAGTACTTTTCTTTTTTCTTTATTTCTTTCTGAGCTGCTCTCCTTACCTTTGATTATATCTTCTGAAAGCCATGCAGAACTTTCTATAATCTGCAAAGCATGAGGCAGGTCGCTTTCTTTAATTCTTAGCCTTACTCCAGAAGATATGACAGGTTGAATAAGATTCACATTGTGAATGTACGCTTCAATTCCTTCATTCTCAAGTACATTCTTTAAAATCTGTGCTTTAGCATAAGTGAGGATTGCTAAGGTTACCAATTTATCTTCCATAATTCTATATTTTAAGTGATTTTCAGGTTAAACAAAAAATCCCAATTGAATGTTGCATTCAACCGGGATTTTATATTACGCTTCTTGCGTTACTTTTTCTTCAGTTTCTCTTAATATTTGAAGGGCTTTTTCAAGAACTGTTGTATCATCTAGCATTACTAGTCCCCCATCTGGTCCCGGTTCCAAATGAATTCCAACACTTTTACCATTCTTGAAATTGTGTCCACCAAAAAAGTTACGTACAGTTTCTACGGTCATATTGAGTTCATCTGCGATTCTGTGCATACTCCCACTAGGTAATGAATCTTTGATTCTGCGCAGTTCATTAAATGTTATTGTTCTCATGATGTATTAAATTTAGTTATAAAAGTGAGTACTTAAATCATGGTATAAACTTAATCAAAAAAATGCATAAAACAAATCTTTTTGTGCTATTTTTGACTATATGTAAATTTATAATGGTTAATTTGCTGATTATAGATTGAGTGTATGAGTCACAATCATACCTGCTATAATAATGAAGAAATAAGTAGAAATGAGAATTATGTAGAATAAATTAATATCACTAATCAAATAACCGCTGGCAGTGTATTGATTAGAAATGCAACGTGGTTTATAAAAGATTTTTTTTGAATAAATTTATAAAGGAGATAAATCAAATATCCTATGAAACAACCTTCTATAGTACCAAAAAGAATATCTCCCGGATAATGCACTCCTAAGTAGATTCTAGAATAGGAATTGAGTACGGCCCAAAAAAGAAGCATAAAAGTAAGAGATTTCCTTTTAATTAGTAAAGATAAAAAGACAGAAATAGCAAATGTGTTGGCAGCATGACTGGATATGAAGCCAAATCGTCCTCCTCTATATCCGTTTACAATATCAACCATATACATAATATTGGGGTCTTGTGTTGGACGGAAACGTGCGAAAAACGGTTTGCATAAACCAGAAGCTATTTGATCTGCTAAAGTTATGACTAAGGCAATCATAACGATAGTCAATAATGCTTCTTGAATTTTATTATTTTTAATTATGATATATAACAGCATAGCAGCTACAGGTACCCATACAATTGTACTGGTAGCTACCCACATGAATCCGTCCCAAAATAAGGATTGGCTTCCGTTCAAATTCAGTAGTAATTCTTTATCTGCTGCTATGTACTGTTGTATATCCATTGATTATGTTTTAAATGATTTCAATAACATTGGTAGGTACCCATCCCACATTACCGTCTTCCAGTTTAATTTCTTTCCACTCCTTCATCGTATTATCTTTAATTATTACTTTCCTACCTTCATGAAGAATAAATAAGTCTGTTCCACTTTGGTTAGGAGTACTTTTGACTGTAACGCTAGGAGCCATTATAATAGCGTTATCATGATTAATTAATTCAGATTTTTGTTCTGAGGCAAATATATTTGCTAAAATAGTCACTAGAAAGAAAAAGATTGCTGAAATAAATCCTACTTTCTTCAAGACTACTCGTTTTCCGAAAATAAATAAAGACAGTGCCAATATCATCAGAATAAACATGATGATGCCTGTATGTGCCCATGCCTTTTCACTCATTGTATTAATAAGTGATTGAGTCCAGGTAACGAAAAACATTTTACTAGAAGGGATTACCTTGTCTACAGTTTTGCTTCTAGCCAGTTCTAGGTTGAAACGAATATCACTATTTCCTGGGTTAGCAACAAGGCACGTTCGTAATTGAGGACAGCTTTGGCAATGTTATTCATTTTATAATAGCTGTTACCTAAATTATAATAAATATCGGAAGATTCCCCCTCGTTTTTTAATATATTCTCATACATCTCTACAGAAGCTGCAAAGTCGTTTCTTATATATGCACTATCAGCTTCTGTCTTTGTTGGGAAAGTTTGCACAGCAGCACTTTGTGGCATTTCTGTTTGGGCGGTAACCTGTGCAGAGTCTGATTCATTCTGTGCGTAGACTGTGACAAAACTTATCAGGAATATCAAAATGAAATATATTTTTGTCATTGTTATAATCTCCTTTGATTTAGTGTTTTATACTATTCTCCATTTTGCTGATGACCTCAACAGCCGAAGAATATACTTTATCCATAGCTTCATTCTGATTACCCGGAGCATAGCGGGCGAACTCGCATTCATTCAATGTTCCGATGAAATCTTTAATCAGTTCGGGGGCAACACCATATTTGGTCAATTCGTCCTCGATATTATCTTTAGACAATTGAGAAACCGGGATATTCAACTTATCACTGATGTATCCCCAAAGTGCTTTCAACACCTCATCATAGAATGCTTCTTGTTTGTTTTCAGCTAATAATCTGCCTGCATTTTTCATGCGTTTGGCAGCCACTTTATTCGCTTTTTTAGTACGAACTTTTGCTACATTTGCATTTTCAATAGCTTTTTTACGATAGACAATTACGAAAACAACGAAGAGAACCAATGGAATGATATACCATAGATAATATGTCGTTGAGCCAAAGAAGAAATCTCCCTTACGAGTTAAACTAGTTTCCCCCATTTTGATGTAGCGGATGTCTTGTCCCAATACTTTCAAATCTTCCTTGTTGGTAAAGTCTGCAATAACTTGATCTGCATTTCCTGCACCTTTTTCCACTTTTAGGTTGTAAGCTTCTGTTTTTATTGTTTTATAGCTATTGCTTTTTAAGTCAAAATAGGAAAATTCGACAGGCGGAATAGTGAAATTGCCGGCATGTCTTGGAATTGCTAGATATTCTATCACCTTATTGCCTGACAAACCTTCGCGAGTTAATGTAAATTTATTGTCAATCTTGGGGTCGTATACTTCAAAATCCTTTGGGAAAGCTACTTCCGGAGTATTGACCAATTTCAAATTACCTGTACCAGAAATGACTAACTTAATGGTTACAGCATCATTTGTTTTCAGTTCTTTTGTACTTATAGACGAACTGATAGTAAACTCTCCTACTCCTCCGGAGAAATTAGCCGGTTTGCCATCGGGCAATACTTTCACATTGATGGTCAGCTTAGGAGTGACAATGTTTTTCTTTACTTCCACATAGTTACTTCCACCATTAAAGAAAGCATCAAAAGGATCGTCTGAGGCAACTTGTTGAGCTATAACCCCTTCAAAGGTAATAGACGGAATTTCCATTTTACCTGATTGCTGAGGGAAAAGTACATACTGACTCCACACGGTAGTGTTATAGTTTCTTCCGTTATAATGCTCCAAAGAGAATGTCTTTTGTTGGGGAAGTTCTACTTCTTGTGTATGGAAATTCTTCAAATCCGGCATTTTCCCGTACAACTGTCTCAGATTTACCAGTGTATAAACTTTGTATGTCAACAAGATGGCTTCCTGTTCATAAACAGTAGTCTTACTTGCTGTTGCGGTAATAAACAAATCTTGATTGGTTATTTTGCTTCCGGCAACCTGACTGCGTGAAGAAGTTCTTCCACCGCTATTGTTTCCACCTCCAACACCATTTGTTTGATCAGGCGGTAATACTTTGATTTGTACGGAATTTGAAGTTTTGTTTTGTCCGTCTGCCACAATAGTAGCACCAGGAATGGTGTAAGTTCCTTCTTTATCAGCCATCAAAATATAAGTAAAAGTAATGGAGCTGGTAGAAGTAACATTACCATTTATAATCTGTGTACTACTCTGCTGTGAACGGCTTGGTCCCATTAAGACATCGAACCCCTTGATATTAGGTGCACGAAAATCCCTGACTTTATGAGTGTTAACCGTATAAGTCAGCCGGAACTGATCCCCGCTTACTACTACATCAGGCGCAGAAGCGGTAAACGTCACATTTCCGTCTGCCCATGCTCCGAGCACCGATGTTATTAATATGAATAAGAGAATTACTTTCCTCATTGCTATCTAATTATTTTTTTATTTGCCAAAATTAAGAAATTACCAGTCTTTATCCAACTTCTTTCCTTGAATTTGCAGTTGTTTTTTAACTTTGTCTTGCACATTCTTTTCATCTTGCATCACAGCATTCAATAATTGTTGGGCATTTTCCTTGGACATTTCATCCTTATTTTGCTGCTGTTGCTGCTGATTTTGATTTTGTTGGTCTTTCTTATCCTGTTCTTGCTGGTTTTTGTTCTGATCCTTTTTGTCGTCTTTCTGATCTTGTTTTTGATCTTGATTCTTATCCTGATTCTGGTCTTGATTTTGCTGTTGGTCTTTCAACAGCTTTTGCGCCAAAGCCAAGTTATAACGAGTTTCATCATCTTTCGGGTTATTCCGTAAAGATTCCTTATAAGCCTCTATACACTGTGGATACTGCTTGGACGACTGAAGGATAACTCCCATGTTATGATAAATCTGTGCCAGTTTATCCTTGTCCTTCTCTACCTTAGAAGCAGATTCAAACTGTTCCATCGCTTCCTTTGCTTTTTGCTGCATCAAGAGCGAGTTTCCCAAATTGAACATGGCATCTGTTGATTTCGGGTTAATTTCCAATGCCTTACGATAATCTACCTCCGCTTTGATAAACAAGCTGTCATTATACAGCTTGTTTCCGCTGCGCAGATAATCTCTTTCTGTTTTTTGGGCGAAGGCACTGCTTGCCACAAGTAAGAATAACAGAGTGATATAGGTTTTTTTGTAACATAAGCATTCCTTATTTAAATAGTCTGACATTTTTGAAAAGCGGATTTTTCCGTTCCAAAATAAGCATTTCTACCACCAGCAGGATAAGCACCAGCCATGCCAAAGCCTGGAACTGTTCATCAAATTCAGTATAAACCTGACTTTCTACATCAGCTTTTGACAGTTTGGCGATTTCATTGTTCAATACCTTCTCGGCAGAGTTGGTATTATCCACGCGAATATACATTCCATTGCCAGCCTTGGCTATTTCCTGGCACATCTGCTCATTCAAGCGGGTGACGATAACATTTCCATCCTTATCGCGACGGAAATTGTTGCTACCGTCCTCAGCTGGAATTGGAGAACCATCCGGTGAACCTACTCCTAATACAAATACCTGCATACCTTTTTCGGCTGCTTCTTGGGCTGCTTCTACTGCCCCACCTTCATGATTTTCACCATCGGTAATGACAATAATTGCACGTCCCACTCCTTCTTGCGGAGTAAAACTCTTCATTGCCAGGCGGATGGCCGCACCGATATCCGTACCTTGTGTGGTTATCAATGACGGATTAATGGTTTCCAAGAACATTTTGGCGGAAACATAATCGCTTGTGATGGGCAATTGCGTGAAAGCATCACCTGCAAAAACAATCAATCCCACTTTATCATTATTGAACGTATCTACCAGTCTGGAAATCAATTTCTTTGATTTGTCCAAACGACTGGGAGTCACATCTTCTGCCAGCATGGAGTTTGAAATGTCCAAGGCAATGACAACTTCCACTCCACTTCGTTTCACCGTTTCCATCTTTGAGCCGAACTGTGGGCGGGCCAACATCAGTATAACCAATGTCAACGCAGCAAAAGTCAGCCAGAACTTGATGTCAGGACGATACTTGGAAATAGTCGGCATGAGCCCTTTCAGCAATGCCGGATCACCATATTTGCGAATATTTTGGCGGCGGTGATAATTGGAATACAAATACAGCGCCACCAAAAACGGCAATAGGATGAGTAAATATAAAAAGTTCGGGTCTGCAAATCGAAACATGACTTTCTTTTTTTAAGGTATTTTCTTTAATACTGAGTTACGCAACAAGAGTTCAAGCAAAATGCAGAAGAAAGCAATCCAGGCGAATACCTGATATTCTTCTTCGCGTTTGCTGAATTCCTTCACGTTCAACTTCGTTTTCTCCAGTTTGTCTATCTCCTGATAGACTTCCTTCAACTTGGAATTGCTGGTGGCACGGAAATAATTTCCGTTCGTTGTACCTGCAATCTCGGTCAAAGTCTTTTCGTCTATCTCGACGGGGACATTCACATATTGCGTCCCTGCGTAGGTCTGCATCGGATAAGGAGCAGTTCCGTTTGTACCGACACCGATGGTGTAGATCCTGATTCCGAACTGTTTGGCTATCTCGGCAGCCGTCAGCGGAGAAATATCTCCACGGTTGTTGCTACCATCCGTCAGCAGAATAATCACTTTCGATTTAGCCTTGCTGTCCTTCAGGCGGGTCACCGCATTGGCAATGCCCATGCCGATGGCAGTACCATCTTCAATCAGTCCGCGCTGGGCGATATCGCCTTTGATGCTGTTGAACAGATTCAGCAACACCCCATGGTCTACCGTTAGCGGACATTGGGTAAAACTCTCACCGGCAAAGATGGTCAGACCGATATTATCATTGGGGCGGCCGTTGATAAACTCGGAAGCTACTTGTTTGGCAGCTTCCAGTCGGTTGGGTTTCAAGTCTTCGGCCAGCATACTGGTAGAAACGTCCACTGCCAGCATGATGTCGATTCCTTCTATTTCGGTATTCTGCCAGTTGTCTGTGGTCTGAGGGCGTGCCAAGATCAGGATTACCATGATGATAGCCACCGTACGGAGTACGAACGGAGTATGCAGCAAGTAAATCTTCCAGCTTTTGGGTGCCTTCATATACATGCGTGTGGTAGAAACCTGAAGCGTAGGCTCGGTTTTCTTCCGCTTCATGACGTACCATACTATATAAGGTATGAGCAGAACCAGCAGAAATAGATATTCAATATTTGCAAAAATCATTGTTCCTAGTATTTATTTGTTAAAACCAGAGGTTATATACACCACTCAGCACCTTATACAGAATTACCACAATAGCAATAACAATGATGCTGATGCTGCCCAGCAGAATCATTCTGCCCTGTTTGCTTCGCTTTTCCTCCACGGTGATTTCCGTAGGTTCGGGCTTTGCATTCGGGTCTGGTTCCACTTTTGTATTATTGATGAAGTCTACTGCGTTTACCAGATTCATATCATTTTCGTTCATCAACGGAGAATGTTTGGCGAATTTCACCAAGTCGGCAGTCTGGAACAAATACATCAAATCCTTGATAGATTCTTTGTCGTTGATTTCCTGTAGCTTATCAATAATTTCGGATGAAGTCATCTCCATAGCGTTAAAGCCGAATCGTTCTTCCATATAAGTGCGGAGTACATCCGTCAGCTCGGTATAATAGGTCTTCGGATCGGCTGTACGCAAGGTTTTGTCTCCCTTGATACGCTCTATTTCCTTCAACGCCTGCTGGTGTGGCGGCAACTTCGGTTCAATCTTGATCTTCTTGATGATAGGCTTGTTATCCTTGTAGCGTACAAACAGATAGTAAGCCAGTCCGCCCAAAGCAAGCATCAGCAAGGTAAGCCATACGATGGCCGATACGTCATCCCAGGTGATAGGTACTTCGCGAACGGTCTTCGGTCCGAAGAATTGTTCGGGATGCAGCGTGTCTACCGGAATGGAATATACTTTTACGGCCAATGCTTTGGACCGGTAAGGCTCTCCGTTTACCATCACCTCGAATGGGGGGAGATAGTAAAGTGCCGAGTCAAAAGAGGTTATTGTATATTCCTGTTTTATCAGCATACGTTTTCCATCGTTCAGCATCTGGGTATCAGGCTTGGCTATATCCAATATCTCCACTCCTTTTACCAATGTATCGCGCAGGAACGGAAGTTGCAGTTTTTGCTTGGCATCCATGCTGATTTCCAGCTTCACTTTAGCCTGTTCGCCAATGAGAAGTTGCAGCGAGTCAATGCTGGCGTCTACCGTAACCTGGCTGTGCCTGTGCCTGTCCGGCTGTTATCAGCATAATTGCACAAACTCCAGCTTTCAAGAACTTTTTGCTAGTATTCAGTATATTCATATTCTTTAATTTCGTTTAGCAAATAAGTTAAGCAACGATTTCACATAATCCTGATCCGTGCGGATAGATACAGAGTCCACATTACTTTTGGTAAATGTTTCATTCAATACTCCCTGACGCTGTATCCACCAGTCATTATGTGCGCGACGCAAAGCTCGTGACGAGGTGTCAATCCATTGCTCGTGGCCGGTTTCGGCATCGCGTACTTTCATCAGTCCCACATCAGGTAACTCTGCCATGCGGCGGTCGTATACCTGGATAGCTACGATATCATGTTTCCGGTTGGCAATGGTCAAAGCATTGCGGAAGTCGTTTTCATCTATAAAGTCGCTTATCATAAAGGTGGTGCAACGTTTTTTAATTACGTTGGTCAGATATTCCACAGCTATCTTTATATCTGTACGCTTGCTTTCGGGCTTGAAATCAAGCAGTTCACGGATGATATAAAGAATATGTTTACGGCCTTTTTTAGGCGGAATGAATTTCTCAATCCGGTCTGAAAAGAAAATAACTCCTATTTTATCGTTATTTTGAATGGCCGAGAATGCCAATGTAGCGGCAATCTCGGTCACCATATCCTTCTTCAACTGCTTCACCGTACCGAAATCCAAGCTGTTCGAAACATCAATCAAGAGCATAACCGTCAATTCGCGCTCTTCTTCAAACACCTTGACAAAGGGTTTGTTGTAGCGGGCGGTTACGTTCCAGTCAATGTCACGTACGTCGTCACCATACTGATATTCACGTACTTCCGAGAATGACATACCTTTTCCCTTGAATGCAGAGTGATATTGTCCGGCAAAGATATTGTTCGAAAGTCCGCGTGTCTTGATCTCAATCTGGCGAACCCGTTTTAATAAATCACTTGTTTCCATACTGTTCGTACTATGTTGTTTATTTATCCGGTGCATCGGTTTCTGTTTTTTCTCCTATCGAGAATGGTTTTTCAAACGGATGCATTTGGTGTTCCACCCAGGTGGGACGGCAGTCCCACATAGATGAAACGGGAGTTCCACATGGGTGGAATGGCGGTCCCACCCATGTGGAACTCTGTACTCAACCTTTTGTTTCCAAGTCTTCTTACTAACTGTCAAGCAATTAAGAACTGCCTCAGAACACAATCCTTAGGGTACTTCCACTTTATTCAGGATTTTGCTTACAATTTCATCAGAAGACATGTTCATGGCTTCTGCTTCGTAAGTCAAGCCGATACGGTGGCGAAGCACATCGTGAGCAACTGCACGAACATCTTCGGGAATCACGTAACCGCGACGTTTGATGAATGCATAACTACGTGCTGCCAATGCCAGATTGATAGATGCACGCGGTGAACCACCGAAACCAATCATGTCTTTCAGTTCTTTCAAGTCATATTTTTCAGGGAAACGGGTTGCGAATACGATATCAGCGATGTATTGCTCTATCTTTTCGTCCAGATAGACTTGGCGCACCACTTTACGGGCTTCCATAATATCTGTTGCTTTCAGAATGGGGCGAACTTCGATTTTCTCTCCGGTGATATTTTGGCGGATGATTTTCTTTTCTTCTTCCAGTTTCGGATAGTCGATAATAACTTTCAGCATAAAACGGTCTACCTGGGCTTCGGGAAGCGGATAGGTACCTTCCTGTTCAATCGGGTTCTGAGTAGCCATTACAAGGAAAGGTTCGGGTAGCATAAAGGTTTCCTTGCTCAGTGTGACTTGACGTTCCTGCATGGCTTCCAGCAAAGCACTCTGTACTTTAGCCGGGGCACGGTTAATTTCATCGGCCAATACGAAATTTGCAAAAATCGGACCTTTCTTTGCTATGAATTGTTCGTCTTTCTGACTATAAATCATGGTACCGATAACGTCGGCGGGCAGCAAGTCCGGAGTAAACTGGATTCGGCTGTACTTGGCATCAATCAAAGATGCAAGCGTTTTGATCGCCAGAGTCTTTGCCAGACCCGGAACACCTTCCAACAGGATATGACCATCGGACAGTAAACCGATAAGTAATGATTCTACCAAATGTTTCTGACCTACAATAACCTGGTCCATACCAGTCATTAAGTTGGTTACGAACGCACTTTGTCTTTCAATTCGTTCGTTTAGTTCGCGAATGTCAATTGCTTCAGCCATAATTTTGTTTATTTAGTTATTTCTTTATTGATCTAATAACGGGCTTGTAAATAGCCTTGTTCATTTAACGCAGCCAAAATTACGCTAATTAATTAACAGCGGCAACTAATTTTTATTAAAAAAGTAAAGTGCATCTCTACTTTTTAAAGGTATTGGGCTAAAGAATTTTAAAATACAAAGATAAGGTTTGTAGAGTGAGAATATCAGTTGAACGCACTTTTTTTACTTCTTTGTATTTTGCCTGCTTTATTTATGCCGAAAGCAGGCAAAATGCAAGAAGGCTTATTTTTTAGGAGTTAGTTCAGGAATACGCAGAGTAGTCCCTATGGGTACTCTGTCGGCATCTTTAATGATGTTTTTATTATGTTTCACGATATAGGGCCATAGCTTTTTTGTACCATAGAATTTCACAGCTAATTTTACCAGGCTCTCTCCTTCTCGTAATGTGTAATTAGTTTTAGTCCCTGTTATGTCATATTCTACAGTATCGGCTAAAGTCTCTTTTGCAACATTTGCGGTTGTCGCAACGCCTGAACTCTTTCCCGTACTAGGAGATACAGTCTGCTGTGATTGACTGATGGTCTCTTTTCCGGCAACATTCGTCCATATGTTTGCGGTATCTTTACCTTGCATCAATGAGTCATTAACCGGAATTGCAGGAATATCCTCTTCCAATTGTTCTTGGGTGTTTTTTATTGTAGCCAGCGATTGTAAATCCGAAGTTTTATCTGATTGCAAATACCAATATATGCCACCTGCAATGCAGGCAATCAAAATAATAGCAAGAATAACTCCCCGGGAAACTCTGTTCTTTTTCTCTTCTGAGATTTCTTGTGTCTCTGTTGTTTCCTCTATCTTCTGTTCTTTTTCAAAATCAGAAGTAACAGGAGTTATTACTGTTTTCTCTGACGGGGTTGCCTCTTCTGACGCTATTGTTTCCAAGGATGTTTTTTCTTCACAAGCTTTACGAGCAGCCAGTATGGCTGCATCGGCGATAGTCATAACTTCTTCTTGAGGTTTGTCTGTTACCTCGTTTCCTTCTATTGTCTCTGCTAAAGGGGAAACCGTTTGGGAAACAGCTGTTTCAGCAACAATATCCTTTTCTGCTTCAGTGACAATATCTTCCGATTCTTTTTCCGGTTCTATAATTTGTATCTCTTCCTCTGTAATTTCAACAGAAGGTGCAGGTTCTTCAATAATTGTTTCCTCAATAACCGGAGTAGTGTCTTCAGCGGCAATGGCATTCTCATTTGGAGAATCTTCTGTATTTTCCGCTTCTATGAACTCAACCTCTTTAGCCGCAATTGTTTGTTTAGGCTTAGGCGCGTTTCCGTCAAAGGTATCTTCCTCCTCTCCTTCTATTTCTGTTTCGGTATCTTCCAGTTTGGTGTTTTCATTTAATATAACCGTTTCAAAATGAGCGAATGGTTTATTTATTAAATCTTTCATACTGGAATCCGGAGTAAAAGATATTTTTGTATGGCCCTGTATTTCAATTCTTTCCCCCGTGTTTACGTTTACACTTTCACGACTCTCCACCTCTGTAAGTTTAAACGTACCTAGTCCTTTAACCTTTACATACTTTTCAGTAACTAAAGCTTCCTCTATCAGTTCAAACATTCCTTTGACAAAGATTTCAGCATCTTTTTTAGTCATGCTGTGTTTCTCAGCCAAAAGTTCGATGATATCTTGTATGGTTACTTTCTCGCTCATGATAATATTATAAATAAGGGCTATTTTATTTAAACTTTTCTTTTAAAGTTACACTGGGCTTGTAAGTCAGCACTAACTTGGGGGGAATCAGCATACGTTGTTGAGGTAGCTGGGTTGATAGAAATTCTTTCCAGCTTTTTCTTAACCTCAAACGTACCAAATCCCTGGATTGCAATGTTGTTGCCATCTTGCAATTCCTGGGTCATAACACCAATGACTGAGGATACCAATTGTGATGTATCTTTATTCGTATATCCTAGTTTACGTGATAATTCAGATATAAATTCTTTGTTATTCAAAGCTTAAAGTGTTAATTTGGTTGCTATATTAATAAAAAAACAAACATTATCCAAACTTTATAAGGGAAAAGGTCTATAAAATGCTGGCGTATAGGTCGAAATCATCAGCGGCTGTAATTTTCACTTTATAGAATTCACCTATTTTTAAGTACTCGTCATCAGCTTTTATCAAGACCTCAGGATCTACCTCGGGAGAGTCAAACTGGGTTCTGCCTATGTAGTAATCTCCTTCCTTCCGGTCTATAATGACTTTAAATTCTTTACCTATTTTCGTTTGGCTCAGTTCGCCGGCTATTTCCTGCTGAAGTGCCATTAATTCATCCAACGCTGTTGTTTCACTTCATGAGAAATGGAATCTTCGTATTCTTTAGCGGCGAATGTTCCTTCTTCTTCCGAGTAAGCGAAGGCTCCCATCCGGTCGAATCGTACTTTTTTTGACGAATTCTTTTAATTCTTCAAAATCTTCTTCAGTCTCACCGGGATGTCCTACCATTAATGTTGTACGTAAGTGAATACCGGGTACTTCCCGACGGAATTTTTCGATTAATTCGTAGGTTTCCGCTTTACTTACATGCCGGCGCATTTTATTCAGCATATTGTCACTAATGTGTTGCAGGGCAATATCCATATATTTGCATACATTATCGTGTTCGCGCATAACACGGAATAATTCTTCCGGAAAATGGGCCGGATATGCATAGTGTAAACGTATCCATTCTACACCGGGAACATTGGCGATTCTTTCGATGAGTTCGGGTAATTTCTGACTTTTATATAAATCTACGCCGTAGTAAGTCAATTCTTGGGCTATAATTTGGAACTCTTTTACTCCTTCGGATACAAGTAGTTTCACTTCATCAATAATCTCCTCCATCGGCCGTGAAATGTGGCGTCCTGTAATAATAGGAATGGCGCAATAAGAGCATTTACGGTCACAGCCTTCTGATATTTTCAGATAAGCGTAGTGATGGGGTGTGGTTAATGTCCGTTCAATGGCAAATTCCGACTTGTATGCGGTTTTTCAAGCAAGGTGCGTATCCATGTTTTCATTGGGACAACGGCTGACCTATGATATTGACCCTAACCGCCGATTTCTGGCAAAGTCCGTGACTTTCTTCTACGAGATAAGTACATGCGATCTTTATCTGATCAGTGGTGTAACAAATAGCTACCTCCGTCCCCGTGATTATCTGAGTTTATCATTCGGATTAAAGTTCCAATGGCTATAAATTCAAATCCGAATTTTGAATTATGAATTACTTTTTCGTAATG
>OKWC01000142.1_pt1 | contig 14038 bp, 17 predicted proteins | sample 1606971 | NCBI WGS metagenome assembly OKWC01 (sample SAMN04414076, study PRJEB24778) | human gut metagenome | material: faecal | host: Homo sapiens
CTGATATGTATTTACCCAAAAACTGTTTGATAAAAATATTAACTAAATGTGGAATAGATGGATACAAGGCATTATTTGTTTCTAATGAATATGGATGTGATAAAATAAGTGGTGACTTGTTTAAGATTGTACACAAAGAATGGAGAATAAAGGATGTTGCACATTTACATTATGGTGATAGTATAAAGGCTGACATATTAGGAGCAAGAAAAGCTAAAGTCACACCATGTCTTGTTCTTAAAAGGAATTGGTTCAAACTTTTTATTAATAAATTATATGAAAGTATTGGAAGTAAATGTAGATGATATTGGTATGGGAGGTGTTTATGCTTTGGTAAAAAACTTGATACTCAATAAAGGAGAAAAGCTTCGAATAGATATAGCGGCTATAGAGCCTTTTGAAAATCCTGATAATATTGAATATTTAAAAAACTTGGGGTGTGTTGTCTACTATATTGGATATAAGAAAAATAAGATATTAAAGCAATTGTATTGTAATTAATAATTTATACAATTTGCTTAAAGAACATCAGTATGATTGTGTACACATTCATGCTGATGTAGCAAATAAATTATTGGTGCCAGGAATAGCTTGTAATATAGCAAGAGTGAAAAAAATAATTTTGCATTCTCATGCTTCAAGTGTAGATGGGAAAAACGCTGGATGAAATACATTTATCATTGGATATGTCGAAATCTGTTAAAATATACAGCAACAGATTTTGTTTCTTGTTCCGATTTAGCATCTCAATGGATGTTTCCTAATATTGATGCACATAGAGATAAAAGATAAATAATGGTGTAAGGTTGAATCAATTTAGATTTAATACTGTGATACGTCAAGAGGTTCGAAATAGATAGGTATTAGAGATTGTTTTGTAATAGGACATGTTGGACGTTTTGCATATCAGAAAAATCATGAATATTTGATTGATGTATTTGCAAAAGTTAAGAAAATTGTGCCATCAGCATTCTTTTGTTAGTAGGTGAAGGAGATTTACGGAATGTAGTAGAGCAAAAAGTAATATCATTAGGTTTAATAAATGATGTGATTTTTTATGGGATCAGTTATAATGTATCTGAGCTGTTTCAAGCTATGGATGTGTTCTTGTTACCTTCACATTTTGAAGGATTACCTATTGTTGGAGTAGAGGCACAAGCAGCTGGATTGCCTGTTCTTTTTTCTTCGGCAATAACAAAAGAAGCAAAACTAATAAATGAAGTTTATTATTTGCCTGTTGATGAAAGAAGTAAAGATATGTGGGTGAAACAGATAGTAGAATTACAGAGACATAGACGGTATGATACATATAGTGAATTGGAACGATGTGGATTTGATATCCATCAAACAGTAGAGGAATTAATGAATTTATATAAAATATAGCTTGTATCGATAAAAATAAAATATTAGAGAAATATATCTGTTTAAATATTAATACCTATGGATATCAAAAATTTTAGTGGCCACGCACAAGGACTACTTCATGCCTCATGATGACGGATTGTATCTGCCGATAAAGGTGGGCAATGCTCTGTCTCGTTTAGAAGGACGTTTTCAGGGAGATGACACGGGTGAGAACATTTCAGAAAAAAAATCCGTATTATTGCGAATTGACAGCCTTATATTGGGGATGGAAAAATTTGAATTCAGACTATATTGGACTAGTTCACTATCGAAGGCACTTTTGCTTAAAACGCATCGGGAACAATTGGGAAAGTGTACTAACAAGGAAGCAAGCGGAATATCTATGTCAAAATTATGATATAATTCTCCCGGTGAAACGTCGTTATTGGATAGAAACGCTAGCTTCTCACTATTGTCATACTCATGATATCCGTCATTTGGAACTTACTCGAGAAATTATAGCAACAGATTATCCTCAATATTTATTAACTTATGATAAGGTATTGAAGCGACGGAGTGCACATATGTTTAATATGTTTGTGATGAAAAAAGAATGGGTAGATAAGTATTGTACATGGTTATTTGACATTTTGTCTCAATTGGAAAACGGATAGATTTGAGAGGAATGGATTCGTTTCAATGCTAGATTATTTGGACGGGTAAGTGAATTATTATTAGATGTTTGGATAGAAGCCAATCAATTGAAATATAAAGAAATTAAGTATGTCCCTATAGGTCCTTATCATTTTTGGAAGAAAGTTGGAGCATTCTTGAATGCCAAGCTGTATGGAAAACAATACAATGCAAGTGTGTAAATGGAGTTTACCAATAAAGAGGTGGGGAGTATTGCTATTCCTTTTGGGAAATATGTTGGTGACATATGGTCAATACATGTATGGTACGACTGGTTTGCTTCAGATGCCTAGTGCTGACATGCAACGTGATAAGACTTTTATGATAGGGGGAAGTGTTTGGCACCTCAAATCATACCTTCTAAAGAATGGTGGGGAAATTATTATACGTTTAACTATTACATAAATATAACTGTTTTTCCTTGGTTGGAAATAGGGTATGATTGTGTACTGGTGAAAGCTAAACCTGGAATTTATCATTGGGTACCTTCCACTTATGGAAAATTCGTTAACCAGGATCGTTCCTTTCATGGGCGGTTGAGGGTTTGGAAAGAAAGCTGGTGGAAGGACTGGACCCCACAGGTAGTGTTCGGGTTGAATGACCCGGGATCCGGATCATGGGAGGGCGGTGCGTCTAGTTTTGATCAGAGAACAAACGGTTTCTTCTGTCGGTATTATGTAGCAGCGACAAAGCATATCAATTTTCAGCAGTATGGGCAATTGGGAGTTCATGTGGCATATGCTTGGAAAATGAAGCGGATTGATGAATTGAAAGGTAGGCAGCGGAATGTTAAAGGTTTATGTGTGGGTATGAATTATCGATTTGATTTGCCGTATAATGGAACATGGACTAGAAGTGCTCTTAATGGCTTGAACCTAATGGCTGAGTATGATAGTGAGAGTGTTAATGTCGGATTTCACTATTCCTTTTGGAAAGACTATATCAATGCTATAGTAGAACTGAATCGCTGTAAATACTTTTCTGGTGGTTTGGTCTTTAAACTTCATTTAAGATAATAAAAAACGCTTATTAGTAGGACTTTCCAAATAGTACTCGTTTCTTTCTGGTTAAAAACATAATATCATCTTCAAAAGTGGTTTAATAACGGTAAACTTTTGAAACCAAATATTTGATGAAATTAAGTCTTGTCACAGAATCATCCATGAACATGTCATATTGCATTGTATCTAATGCCGTTCTGTCAAAAATGCATATCTATGGCTATGAATCAGAAGAATCAAGAGATTACTTTCTGATTGGAGAAAGATAAGGAAGTGTCTGGACTGTTTGGATCCGAATCTGTTGGAAACAGCGTTGTCTAAAGAATATTCTAGCTTGGAAGAATTCTATAAGTCACTTCATGAAAAGTTGTAAGAACAGTTAAGCCGTGATAAAAGTAAGATTTTGAACTATCGGAAAGAATTAGAGAAAGAGCGTTTCAGACGTATGGAATTATTTTTAGAAAAGAAATGTTTAAAGAACTTTTTCTAACATTTTAAATATTTGTAAATCAGCGATTCTTATCTTATTTTTGTGACATAAGACAAAAGGGTTACACAGAACTGAAGTGCAGGCAATTGGAAAGCTTTCTCCTTCAAAAGAGCAATAAATGTTTTTCCTTGAAGCGTACTGTAACGGTACTTACAGCGTTGTTCATTCAGGAAAAATGACTTTCTTTGTTGTTGTTATTAAAGAGAATGGGGCGGAGAAATAGAAAGAGAACAAGCAAAAGGTTAAGGCAGAACACCACTTGTCCGCCTTAGTCCCATCTAATTAGGAGAAACAATGGTCATGAGCCTAATTGAAAATACGTATATAGACAAGCTTTGTTTAGTGAGTAATACAATTGGGTAACAAGAGTGCAATTTGAATGGCATAAAATTGGTTATATTTGTGAAACGGTGAAAGACTATGCGAAGCGCATTAGGGAAGCAATGAATGGTAACTATAATAAATAAAAATATGGCACATTATGATTATCTTATAGTTGGTTCTGGACTTTATGGAGCTACATTTGCCTATCGCGCAAAGCGGATGGGTAAAAAATGTCTTGTGATAGACAAACGTTCCCATTTAGGAGGCAATGTGTATTGTGAGCAGATTGCAGGAATAAACGTGCATAAATATGGAGCACATATTTTCCATACCTCAAACAGGATGGTGTGGAATTTTGTGAACTCGATAGTAGAATTCAATCGCTATACAAATTCGCCTATAGCAAACTACAAGGGAGAACTATATAATTTGCCATTCAATATGAATACATTTAACTCTCTATGGGGAGTAAAGACTCCTGCTGAAGCTCAAGCGAAGATTGACGAGCAGAGAGCTGAGGCTGTGGCTACTTTGGGGGGGCGTGATCCGCAGAACCTTGAAGAGCAGGCTCTGTGTTTGGTGGGGAAGGATATGTTCCAGAAGTTTATTAAGGAGTATACGGAAAACAATGGGGCGCAGGATGTAATGAACTGCCCGTATTTATCATTAAGCGTTTGCCTGTTAGATTTGTTTTTGATAATAACTATTTTAATGATAAGTATCAGGGCGTTCCTATAGGCGGTTATAATAGCTTGTCGAAGGGTTGCTGGACGGTGTGGAGTGTAAGGCGGGGATTGATTTCTTTCATTCGAAATATAAGGATTGGAAGGAATATGCAGACCGATTGGTTTATACTGGTGCTATAGATGAGTATTTTGGTTATTGTTTGGGGAAGTTGGATTGGCGTACCGTCAACTTTAAGATTCGAATAGAAAATATTCCTAATTATCAGGGAAATGCCGTAGTGAACTATACTTCGCATAACGAGCCTTATACCCGTGTCATCGAGCACAAGCATTTCGAGATGTTTGGTCAGGAGATTTATACTTGCCCGAATACCGTAGTCAGCGAGGAATATTCCACAGAATATAAGGAGGGTATGGAACCATATTATCCTGTAAATGATGATCGGAATAATGCTCTAGCAGAAGCCTACCGGCAACTTGCTGATAAAGAAGATTGCGTTATTTTCGGTGGCAGGCTGGGACAATACAAATATTATGATATGGCACCTGTGATCGAACAGGTATTAGCATTAGAAATTCTATAGTATGATTGAAATCAATGATTATCTGTGGAATACAAAGTGATATCTTTTGTTGAAGTCTGAGAACAGTTCTTTAATAATGTGAATTGCACCGTATTCTACCAACTATAGAGCGTAAGGTTTAATTCATCCTCTTTAGTAGCTTTGTCTTTAAAATAACAAGTGGTTGATTGAGTATATGAGAACTATACGAATGTAAGTACTTCTTTAGTGATATCCAGTTTAAAGTGCACTTGAAATAATTTTTTTTGGGTAAGCGCTTAATTGGGGGGGATGGAATTGGTTTATTGGACAAAATGAGTTGGAACGAGAAACAGATATTTTTATTATGGTCAGCCTACTGAACATAATACTTTAGACCATTTTTGGGAAATCCGCAAAGGTCATGATCTCCGCTATGCGATTGACAGCAATAAACTGAAACACGAATTAGGATGGGAGCCTAGTTTGCAATTTGAAGAAGGTATAGAGAGAACGGTCCGTTGGTATTTGGACAATCAGGAATGGATGGATCATATTACCAGTGGCGAATATGAAAAATATTATGAGTCGATGTATAAGAACAGATAATGAGAATCCCAGTTGGGGATAACACGGCATACATCTTTAAACTTACCCCCCATACCACTATGAAAGACAAATTAGCATCCTACAACCACTTGATCGAGACCTTTGTGATTGTCACCGAGACCTTTCTTTGCGGTCTGCTATTCCTGCTTTTCAGCAAGCTGTCCAATGAGATGCAGTGGGATAGCCTGCAGGTTGGTGGAACCACCGTTCTGCAAGTCATGCTTACACTGATGTTATGTTACGCCCTTTGCGCCATCCATTCAGGAGTAGTGCTTCACCGGAGGAAAGTGCATTCCCTTCAGATATGGAAACGTGTGTTCGAGAATATGTTCCTGTTTGTCCTCCTGGGCGGTCTGGTCCTTTCTGTAGGAAACTATGCGGATATAGCCTCCCTGTTCATGCTGGAGTACCTTTTCCTCCTGTTTCTGTGTCTTGTTTCGTTCCGTTTCACTCTTCGTCTTCTCATCAGGCTTTACCGTATGAGCAAGAAACATACGCGTTTTGTAGTACTGGTAGGAAGTACGGACAACAACCTGGAAATCTACCATGAGATGTCGGGCAGTGAAGATACAGGGTTATTCGGTCGGTGGGTCTATTTTGACGGTCAGGCGAATCCTGCTTTCCCGGTAGAATGTCCGTATTTGGGCCAGCCGGCGCAGGTACAGGAATATCTGGAGAAACATGATTATGTACATTACCTGTTCTGCTGCCTGCCCTCAAAAGACAGAGAGGTCATCGTTTCTCTGATTGATTACTGCGAGAACCATCTGGTACATTTCTTCAGTGTGCCCAATGTGCGCAATTATCTCCACCACCGTATGTCGTTCAACATCATGGGGAACGTCCCTTACCTGGGCCTTCGCCCCGATCCCTTAAAGTTGGCCGGGGAACCGCCTGCTGAAAAGAACCTTTGACATAGTAGTCTCATCGGTGTTCCTTTGTACGTTTTTTCCGGTTATTCTGATTGTGGTGGCGATAGTGACCGGATTGACCATGCCCGGCCCGCTGTTCTTCCGCCAGAAACGGAACGGGCTGAACGGCAGGGAGTTTTATTGTTACAAGTTCCGCAGTATGAAAGTAAATGCAGATGCCGACAGGATACAGGCCACGGAGCATGATCCCCGCAAGACGCGCTGGGGCAATATAATGCGTAAGACGAATATAGATGAGCTGCCCCAGTTTATCAATGTGCTGTTGGGGGATATGAGTATCGTGGGGCCTCGTCCTCACATGCTTCTCCATACGCAGGAATATTCAAGGCTGATCAATAAATATATGGTGCGGCATTTTGTGAAACCGGGTATAACGGGATGGAGCCAGGTTACGGGTTTCCGTGGGGAAACGAAGGAACTAAAAGACATGGAGGGCCGTATCCGTGGTGATATCTGGTATTTGGAGCACTGGAGCTTCGGTCTGGACCTTTACATCATGTACAGGACGGTGGCGAATGTCTTCCGTGGCGAGAAGAATGCCTATTAGTAAAACGGGCTGTTCTTAACGATCCTTCTCGATGAGGGTCCTTAGTAATTTAGCAGTTAAAAAACTTTGTTTTTGCAGCCTGTTATTTCCGTCTGCCGGCCGGAAATGGAACATAGCCGGCACTAATGTTAGATCAGAACCCTTGTCCTTTGTGAAAAGTGCAGGGGGAGCTCCGGGAACGAGAGCGCTTGTTCCCGGAGCTTTAATAATAAAGAAGATTATCCGATTAGGATTTATTCAGCTTTAAAAATAAACGAGGATTATACAATAACCCGTAACAGGAAGGATTTTTTATTTTCTGATATTACTATATTTACTCCTAAAGAATTTTTATCTATATGATAGTCTGTTTCGGTGTGTCGGTACCGGCCGGATGATCTTAGTAAAAAATTCCCTCTGCCAGTAGTATCACTCTCTACTTGAGAGCAGAAACGAACACTGGCAAAAGGAAACCTTGGAAAAAGAAATTACCTTTCCAAATATCCGAACACCCCTTCCGCGTCAAAACACGGACAAGCCTCGGGATGCTTCCGCTCATATCCCTATGTCCCCTTATCCGGGCACCGGGAAAGAGCTTTGCCAGACGCATCAGCAACAAGGTAAGCTGTTCTGTCTGCTCTGCGGTCCGGGTGTCTGCCGGATGTCCGTCCGCATCCAGACCGCCCTCGTAGCAGATGCCGATGCTGCAACGGTTCCAGGGACGGCAGTGTGCCCCCACTTCCAGCAGTTTGCGGTGCTGGGTGATGGTGCGTCGCGACGGATATAGAAGTGGTAACCTACAGTCCGGAAACCACGGGTCTTATGGTCACGAAGTAATTGCTCGGCAGTATAGTCTTTGTCACAACGTGTGGCGCTACAGTGGAGGATGAGGTATCGCACTGATTCGCGTCCTTGCATCAGCGGTCCGTCCTCTACGGTGAGGAGTTGGCGTTCGTTTTTCATTTCTTCCTCACCGATTATCATTGGGAATGTTTCTTGTATCATAATAAATTGAGAATTGGAAAATGTTGTGTTTGTTCTTTAGATGAGGGATGCGCAACTGGTAATGCCCAAAGCGGTGAGTGCCGCGATGGCTGCCTGGATAACTGCCCGGAGGATTTGTGTCCAGGTGATTTTCTTGGATTCGTGGTTGGATTCATTCATGGAAATATCTGTTTTTTGTCAGTTTAAAATGCGAATGGAACAAAAGGAGGTTACGGAACTGGCGGACGGACACGGGGGAGTGAAAGAAGAGTCCGTGTCGCCCGTGTTCCATAATCACATCATGCTATCTCTGGTGGAAGCGGAACAAGCCGGTCAGCTATTTTCGTCTGCCGGTTCGCCGGAGGCGGCTGGAATGCGGGAGGCGTCAGCGTCGTCAGCGGCAATGCCGGCGGCAGAAGAATTGCCCGTCAGGTCTACCGTAGTCTTTCCGGCCTTCAATGCCTTCACTACTTCGGCGGCTGCCTTGCGCGTGGGAACCAGTTGGAATTCGGCATCTTGGCGCAGGTTGTTGAAACGGACGCCCGGAGCCCACAGTACGTTCACCTCGGTGATGTTCTCCACAGTGAACTCTGCCATCGAATGGGCGCCGAGGCTTCGGATACTGTTCGAAAATACGCCCAGATCGCCCATCTGTATCTGCTGTCCGTTCAACAACTGCTCGCGCAGGCAGTCCACGGCAAGAATAAGGATGGCTTGGATATCGCGCGCGAGTATACACATCCGTGGCTGGCAATGTGGTAACAGAACTTGTCCAGTGTCATTACTTGTGAGTACTGGGCGTTGGCATACGCCTTCTTGGCCGCGTCTTTGTCGGTGGGGTTACCACGCATGCAGGTGCTGTAGTTGATCATGATAAATAGGGTTTAAGAGATGAAAATAAAAATGAATTCGTCAGTGAAGAGGGAGAATACTTTACTTTTCTTGCGGATTGCACGTAGGTAACGTGTAAGGCTGAAGGTTAGTAACGTATGGGGTTACATGTTAGTAACATGCTAGGCCGAAGGTTAGTAACGTATCGGCTCCCTCATTGTTGACATTGCAAAGATAGGTACTGTGAAATGCGTGCTGACGCTTTATGACACCTTGTGGCACTTTATGGCTTTCATCCTGTTCCAAAGAGCTTGCAGGGCTATCCGGGGCTGCCCAGATGCCGGTTGATCAGTGTCACCTGGCGGCTCGTGAAGACTTTTTGCGAGGTATGGTAACCCGTTGCGGATAACTCTTCCATCAAAGGGGGACAGCCGTTTATCCACCTCATCAGATGCCGGGTGGCTATCCGGGGATTTGAACCGGGAAAATAGAGCAGAGCCAGGCTACCTTTTGTCATGGATGGGAAATAAAGGAAATCTTTCATATTTATACATTTTAAATTCAGGAATCTTGCAAACTTGCAGAACTTGCACTCTCTCTCACACCCACACACGTACGTGTGTGCATGCGCGCGTTGAATTCGTATTCGCCACGCCCCACTTTGACCAGCTGTCCGCGTTCGGTCATACGTTTCAGCAGCGAGTCCACCGAGCCTGCCGGAACTCCTACCTGTTCTCCTTTGTCGATGGCTTCGTTGCGGGTGAAGCGCAGGGGAAGGCAGTCGAACAGGGTTTCGGGAGTCATGTTCGCCGATGGTGCGGTGGGGGTTCCTGCGGGCAGGAGCGAGAGAATGTGGCATGCATGGCGGTACAGAGGTTCCACCAGGGCCAGCACGGCATAAAAGTCGTCGGTGCGGATGGAGAGGTTGAATTGCGGTACGATTCCGTCTGCTATGTTTTCTTGTGGAATATGGGCCGACGGGGTCAGTCCGGGACAGTTCAGCAGGGTACGCACGATATTTTCCTGTGGTTCACCGCTCCTTTCGCCTCCCGGCAGCAGGGATTCCAGAGAGCGCAGCAGGGCGATAATGCTTATGATGCGGAAGATATTGATGGCAATACGGGTTACGGCGCTTTTCATCTGGTTACCGTGAATGGCGGAGGCTCGTCCGAATACGCGGGCAAAGTGGAAGTTGAATATCTCTTTTTGCTCGTGGGTGAGCTTCATGTTGATGTTGCTCACCGAAGCGGTGATGGCGTCCAGCACTTCTTTCCATTGTGCCCCCCATTCCAGGAAACGGGAGTCATAGTCTGTATCCGCTTCGTTGAACTGGTCTTCCCATTCTTCAATGGCAGGCATATAGTAGAACAGCTGGCGAGAGAACAATCCGTTTTCGGCCGATGGGATAAGGGGCTTGATTTGTGCAGGCGTGCCGCTGAGAAGTACGCAGAGGAACGTGACGTTACATTCGCGGTATTCGTGATTGGTGCGCCGGTTGTAGGCCAGCCGGTCATGGTCGAAACATTTCCGGAGGAGGTCGCTCCAGTGTCCGTGGTCGCCTCCAATGGCGGTGCTCACGGTGTCGGCCTCGGTTTCGCATATCAGTCCTACGCCTCCGGAGTCCATCAGGTTTTCCTGTATGCCTGTACCGGTATTGTCGCCGGCTATGAGGAGCATTTTCAGCTGGGGCTGTTCGGGTTCGGGGGTATTTGCCTTTTCCTTCCCCAAAGTGTCCCATTTGGTCTTTTCCATGCGGTAGGTCTTTATTTTTTCCCGGTAGGTGTCCAGCAGCGCGTTGTGTATGGGTTCTGCCAAACGGCGTACCCAGGTCAGCGCACCTTTGCCGGAAGCGGGAGGCGCGGTGACGAATACTTGCAGACAGGGATACTTGTGCTTTCGTCCGTACACAAAACTTACCAGTTTGTTGAGGGTGCTTCCCAGCACGGTTGCCGCACCCAGCAGCAGGATATCCCGTTGGGCGGGAGAGTTACCGCAGTCTATGATTCCTTGCAGGAAGGCGGGCCAGCGGTAGTCGGGGAAATAGGGAAGTCGGGCAGGGAGGATGGTCTTGGACACGCCGTCGGACAGGGGGGGAGGCTGGGTCCGTGAAAACGGCATCGGGCGGAGTCCCGTCGGAAGCATCCGGATGGGCATTATAGGATACGCGCGCACGTGTGTGGGTGTGGAGAGACTGCAAGTTCTGCAAGTTTGCAAGTTTCGGGTCCATTTTCACCCCGGCCACCTCTGCCAGATGGAAGACGGTTCCCAGGGAATTTCTGCCTGTTCCTTTGGTCAGGGCATGTCCGTACAGTTTGTCTGCTTCATCGTGGTGGTACTTTTCGGATATGCGGCAGATGCGGTGGAACCGGGTGCGTCCTTCTTCTCCGCAACTGTTGGCTATGGCAAAGGCCAGCGGCATATATTCCTGATAGGTGGGGGCCACATTGACTCCCGCTTGTTCGATGGCTGTTACCAGCTGTTCCAAGATAGAAATAGAATCGTTCATTTTTTAATATTTATGGTTATTGATTTTCGCTTCTCCGTCGTGCGACAGAAAACAGGCTCTGGACAAGTCGGCATTGGCCCTGTCCACTTTCAGCTCGTATTTCCATTCCAGATACTCCCATGCGGTGTGCAGGGCATTGTCGAAGGATTCTTCCACGCTCAGGAAAGGGTTTATGCGGTAAGGGATAAACAGTTTTACTCCCTGGTTTCCGGGGCTGACAAGGAAAGTACGGGGTGCAGCACTTCATCGGCAAAGAGGCGGTCGCGCCACATTGCCGCTTCTTCGGTGGAAGCCAGTTCGTCAATATCTATGACAAAGAGGCCCGAAGGAACTTGCATGCATTGCTCTTTGCAGTAAGAGAAGATACCTGCCGGAGTGACATACGGTAAAAGGGTCTGTTTATTCTTTCGGAACACTTGCTTGTTTCCGAGTCCGGCTCTGACTTTACGCGTCAGTTCTTCCAGTTGCGGATTGGTGCTGATGTAGGTATGAAGCCCTGCCACACTGCATATACATGTGGGTATTTTATTGGTGACGGGTGCATTGAAAAATGACATGATGTATTCTTTCATAAAAGAAATTGATTTTGATTTATCTGCACAAATATACGGGTAGGGAATGACGTATGGAAATCGGTTCATAACCGTTTACTATCTGTTTACTATTGGTGCATGCTATTGATTATATATTGATAAAATATGGATTTTGATTAACGATCTGTTGATAATAATTAAAGAATAGAGAAAAGAAATAGTATATGAATGAAAAACCTGATATGATGATAAATATTTATGGCGGAAACAATCTGATTGCCCCTGTGGCGTCTTCCGCCATTCAGAACTTTTATGGCGACCGGGGTGATGAGGCCGCCCGACCAACCGGAAGATTCTGAGAAAACGGAGAGTACAGAAAGTGTGACGGATGAGAAGCCGGCACAGGAGCCGGCGGAACTGTCGGATGATGAATTTTACGTATCGGTCTATATACCCGATATAAAGGTGATGAGGGCTTACAAGATACTTTTGGGAGAGTGTACCACGGCACGCGAACTGGCGGTGGTGGTAGGAAAGATGCTGGCCGATGAGAACTGTAGGAATGTAGACAAACACACGGTGGTGAAAGCGGCTTTCATCAAGTCGTTGCTACCTTTTGCCAAACGGCTTGTGTCGGGCGGTACGATAGCCAATATACGGGCGCAGATTAATAATATGCTGGCTAGTAAATAATTTTTTCAGTTATCCTCTTACTCCATTGGCACGTTAGCAAATCGGCAAATTATTTATGTTGCGGGATTATCAGATAGAGATGAAAACACGTCTGATGGAAGCGTGGAAAGCTCACCGGAGCGTGATGGTGCAGATGCCTACCGGTACGGGCAAGACACATTTGCTGGCATCTGTGGTCAGTGAGTTCGTGTCTTCTGCCGGCAGCGGGGTATGGCTTATTGCCCATCGTAGGGAACTGGTGGCGCAAATGGAGGAAACGCTGGCTAAATATGGTATCCGGAGGGAGGATACTCCGGTCAGGGTGATGTCTGTCCAATGGCTGTCCCGGCACTGGAATGAGGCGGGTGATGCTCCGGGACTGATTGTGATAGACGAGGCTCATCATGCCTTGGCCGCTTCTTACACGGAGATGTGGAAGCGTTATCCTGCCGCAAAGAAACTGGGTGTGACTGCCACACCTTGCCGCCTGAACCGTAGGGGGTTCACGGAACTGTTCGAGGTACTGGTTACTTCGTGGAGTATTGCCGAGTTTATTGAAAAAGGCGTGTTGTCTGTGTTCGATTATGTATCCATCCGTCCCGGCAGCGAGGAGCAGCGGCTCATTGACGGTCTGGAGAAACGGGGGGCCGATGGGGATTATCAGGTGAAAGAGATGGATGCGGTACTGAACAGGCGTCCCGGTATCGAGCGCCTGTACCGCAGTGTCAGGCAGTTTGCTTCCGGCAAGAAGGGGATGGTGTATGCCATCAGCATTGAACATGCCCGGCGGATAGCGGAGTATTACAGCAGGCGGGGAGTGAATGCGGTGGCTGTGGACAGCAAGACTCCTGCTATGGAGCGTAAGCGGATGGTGGAGGAGTTCAGACATGGAAAAATCGAGGTGCTGGTGAATGTGGATGTATTCAGCGAGGGGTTCGACTGTCCCGATGTGGAGTTTGTACAACTGGCCCGTCCTACTTTGTCACTGGCTAAATATTTGCAGCAGGTAGGGCGCGGATTGCGGAGATCGGAGGGCAAGGAGGCGTGTATGCTGATAGACAATGTGGGGCTGTACCGCATTTTCGGGCTTCCTACACAGCGATGGAACTGGGATGCTATGTTCCGGGGACGGATGGCGGGAAAGGGGAGTTTGCCCGGACGGATGAACTGTGATGCTTCCGTTACCGCTTTCCGGTGGTGGAAAGGCCGGCTGAAGCCGGTGGGGACTTGGTGGTGGTTATGGAGCACGGGCGTTTGCTTTCTTCCATCAGAGAGCAGGTTTTGCCGGATGAGAAGGAGCAGTCACTGTCATGCAGGCTGAGGGCATTTGTAGATAAGGAAACAGGTCTTTGGGGATTGGAAAAG
>OKWC01000143.1_pt1 | contig 13980 bp, 18 predicted proteins | sample 1606971 | NCBI WGS metagenome assembly OKWC01 (sample SAMN04414076, study PRJEB24778) | human gut metagenome | material: faecal | host: Homo sapiens
GCCAACGCATTCTCATCATCCGTAAACTTGATGCGAGGGATATAACCGTCTGCATCTAGAGGCAAGTCCATCTTGCGGGTTACCTTCTTTTTATATCAAAAGTATGAACGTTACTTTGGAATTGTCAATTCCTGGCATAGGGTATTTGTATTCATATTCTCCCGGATAAGTGCTGAATTTCTCTAATGCGGGAACCATACCTTTGTATAGTGGAAAAGAATACATAGGTACTTGACTCTCATCAAAACGGATATAGGCAAGCATCTGGCTGTCTGCACTGAAGTCGAAAGCACGGTTGAAGCCGAATTCCTCTTCATATACCCAGTCGGGAATACCATTTAGCACTTCGTTGAATTTGCCGTCTTTGGTTACTTGTGATTCACTGTTGCCAAACAATAATTTTACCAGATAGATATTATTATCACGTACAAAAGCTATCTGATTGCCATCCGGCGAGAATAAAGGAACCTGTTGTGGACCGTTTTCTGAGAGCGGTTCCATTTTATTGTTTTTTACGTTGAAAATATAGTAATTGGCGGTAAACGAACGACGATAAATAGGTTTGGTTTCAGTCTGTATTAGAATCAGTTTTTCATCGGGTGACATGATATAGTCGTCAAATGACTTGATGCTACAGTCACGGGCCGTATTTACATCGAAGATGGTACCTGTTTCTTTGCCGGTCTTGAAAGAATACTGTATGATTTTTTTGCCATCGGCACTCATTTGGGTATAATGTTCTCCATCCAACATCGGTTTGATACCTCTGATTCCTTCGGCACGATACGTTCTGTTTGCTACGTCTTGCAAGCTTACTTGTTGGGCTCTGACTGTCAGCAAGCAGAAGAATAAAATAATAAATATACTTAATTTTCTCATAATAGATAAATTCTTTAAATGATAATCAAAGACAAAGGTAAAACTTTTGTTTGTAAAAATACGTATCTTTGTCCCGCAAATAAGTTCATGAACAGAGAGATGCTTTATAACGACTTATCCGGCTTTTTAGCTATGCACTTTCCTTGCAAAGTGCAGAAGATTTCTATTAATGCCGGATTTACTTGTCCTAACCGTGACGGCTCGGTAGGATACGGAGGTTGCACTTATTGTAATAATCAAACATTTAATCCGGCCTATTGCCATACGGGAAAGTCTGTTACTCAGCAGTTGGAAGAAGGAAAGCGGTTCTTTGTACGCAAATATCCGGAAATGAAATATCTGGCCTATTTTCAGGCTTATACCAATACGTATGGGGAACTGGAAGAGTTGAAAAGAAAATACGAAGAGGCACTGATGGTAGAGGATGTGGTAGGACTGGTGATAGGAATTCGTCCGGACTGTATGCCGATATCATTACTGGATTATTTGGAAGATCTTGGTAAACGCACTTTTGTATTAGTGGAGTATGGCATTGAAAGTACGGATGATGAAACGTTGCGCCGGATAAACCGGGGACATACTTTCGCCGTTTCTGCGGAGGCTGTTCGGAAGACTGCAGAGAGAGGGATTTTAGTAGGAGGGCATATAATTCTTGGTTTGCCCGGAGAAGAAAGAGAAATGTTAATCAGACAGGCAGGAGTACTTTCACAATTACTCTGACTACTTTAAAGCTGCATCAGTTACAACTTATTAAAGGTACGCGCATGGCGAGTGAATATGTGAAAGAGCCTGAAGCTTTCCATCTTTATACAGCTGATGAATATGTTGATTTGGTTATTGATTATATAGAACATCTTCGTCCGGACATTGTACTGGAGCGTTTTTGTTTCCCAATCACCTAAAGAATTGTTGATAGCTCCTGATTGGGGATTGAAAAATTATGAATTTACGGATAAGGTGAAAAAACGGATGAGAGAAAAAGATGCCTGGCAAGGCAAATACTATAAATATTAAAAGAAGAAAACAGATATGGAAATCAAAGGAAAAGTACATTATGTGGGAGTGAATGACCGTAACAAGGCTTTGTTTGAGAACTTGTGGCCGTTACCTTACGGTGTGTCTTATAACTCTTATTTGATTGACGACGAGATGGTCGCTTTGGTGGATACAGTAGACGTATGCTATTTTGAGGTTTATTTGAAGAAAATTCGTAGCATTATCGGTGATAAACCTATCAATTATTTGATTATAAATCATATGGAACCAGACCATTCCGGTTCTATCAGTTTGATCAAGCAATATTATCCTAACATTGTGATTGTCGGTAACAAGAAGACTTTCGAAATGATTGAAGGGTATTATGGTGTAGGCGGTGAGCGTTATGTAGTGGGTGAAGGAGATTTTCTAGCTTTGGGACATCATAGACTGCGCTTTTCATTGATTCCGATGGTTCACTGGCCCGAAACGATGGTTACTTTTGATAGAAACGGAAGGTATTTTGTTTTCCGGTGACGCTTTCGGTTGTTTTGGTGCATTGAATGGTGGTGTGGTTGATACAAATATTAATACAGATATTTATTGGAATGAAATGGTGCGCTATTATTCTAATATTGTAGGCAAATATGGTGCGCCGGTACAGAAGGCCTTACAGAAATTGCAAAACTTGAAAATAACGACTGTTTGTTCTACTCATGGTCCGGTATGGACAGAGGAAATTCCTCGTGTGGTACGTATTTATGACCGTTTGAGTCGTTATGAGGCCGAAGAAGGGGTTGTAATAGCTTATGGCTCGATGTATGGTAATACAGAGGAGGTGGCAGAAGCTATTGCAGAAGAACTGAGCAAGCAGGGAATTCGTAATATCGTGATGCATAATGTTTCTCATACCAGTCATTCTTTTATTATTGCGGATGTATTCAAATATAAAGGACTGATTGTGGGATGCCCCACTTATAATACTCAGATGTATCCGGAAATGGAAGCTCTGCTGAGCAAGCTGGCTTCTCGCGAGATAAAGGGGCGTTATCTGGGATATTTTGGCTCATTTACATGGGCTAGCGCTGCTGTGAAGAAAATTGCAGAGTTTAATGATAAGTTGAAATTTGAGCCTGTCGGAAATCCTGTAGAAATGAAACATAGCATGAAGGCCGAAACTAACACTCAGGCAAAGGAGTTGGCTAAGGCTATGGCTGATCGTTTGAAAGCGGATAGAAAATAAATCTTGTGATAGCATACAAATGAACGCAAATGACACATGATTGATAAGATCAAGCTTGTGACAATTGCGTCATTCGTGTTCTAAAGATTTCTGACGTTAGGCTTGATGTACAGTAAGCTGTGGGAATGGGAAGTTAATTCCTTCTTTATTAAAAGTAGTATAAACAGTCTGATTCATACTGAAAAATACGTTCCAGTAATCCGAACTATTCACCCATACGCGGATTTTTATATTTACACTGCTGGCGGCAAGTTCTCCTAATTCAATAAAAGGGGCAGGACTGGTGAGAATACGTTTATCATTGGCAATGATTTCGCGCAATACTTTTTCTACTTTATTATAGTCTTCTCCGTAGTCCACGCCAAAATTCCATTCTATACGGCGGGTGTCCAGTTTGCTGTAATTTGTAATGACCCCACTACTCATGGCTCCATTAGGTACATATATCATCTTGTTGTCTGCAGTGATAAGAATAGTATGAAAAAATCTGTATTTCTTTTACTGTTCCCGAGGCACCGGTAGAAGCTTCGATAAAGTCCCCCACTTTATAAGGCCTGAACAATAAGATAATCAGTCCTCCGGCAAAATTTTGTAAGTTACCAGACAGTGCCATACCGATGGCAACACCGGCAGAAGCGAGAAGTGCGGCGAATCCTGTCAGTTCGATACCTAATTTCCCTATCACAGCAAGGATCAGCATAATGAGCAGTAGGATATTCACCATACTCTTTAGGAATGACTGGATACTCGGGTCCACTTTTCTTTTTTTCCAAAATACGTGCAAAAAGTCTGTTCAGCCAATTTACGAGGAACTTTCCGATTATAAAAATAATAAGTGCTCCTAATACTCTTTCTCCTAATTGAATGCCGGAGTCGATAAGTTTCTCTAATGCATTGGTTACTTGAATACTTGTTTCAGATGCTAATAACATGATAAATTTACTTTAATTTGACATTTCTAATATATAAAACAATTCAGATTAAAAATCGTTCAGAATACCTTTACCTTGACGTACAATTTCTGCTTCTCCGTTTGTACAGTTCACAATGGTAGAAGGTTCTATGCCTCCGATTCCTCCGTCAATAATTAGTTCTACCTCTTTGCCGAATTTTTCTTCTATCAGTTCTGGAGTGGTAATATATTCTATGTCTTCGCCATCTTTCAGAGGCAACGTGGTGGTCATGATGGGTGCTTTTAGTATATGGCATATTTCCCTGATGATGTTGTTGTCTGGTACGCGTATACCTACTTCTTTACGGTTCTTGAATATTTTGGGCAGACGGTTTCCCGTATTCAGGATAAAAGTGAACGGTCCGGGAAGATTGCGTTTCATTAGCTTGAATGTGCTGTTGTCTACTTTGGCATATTCGCTGATATTGCTTAAGTCGTAACAGATAATGGATAAATTGTTTTTACGTGGATCAATGTTTTTCAGTTTGCAGATACGTTCTATTGCACGTTCTTTCAGACCATGACATCCTATGGCATACATTGTATCGGTAGGGTAAATAATTAACCCTCCCTCTTCCAATATCCGGATTACTTCTTCCAGATCTTTGGGATTATTATTCTTATTATAAAGTCTTAAAAGCATGTTATTTTAATTTTTAGATTTTTTTTCACGCAAGCGTTCTGCAATAGCCCATTGTAGGGCGGCTTCCTCTTCTTTTCCGACTCTCATCAATGCGTCTCCGAAATATTCATGGGCCTTCGGATGTTCCGGCTTTAAAGAAACAGCCCGGTCAAAATCTCCCAAAGCTCCTTCTATATTATCTAATGCCAGTCTGTTTTTCCCTCGATTGTAAATAGCTTTGAATAAAGCGGGACTAAGGCGTACCGCTTCATTCAGACAAACTTCGGCTTCGTAGTATTCCTTGTCATTATGTAATGTGATACCTTTACGTACCCAAGCGTCCGTATAAGAAGGATTCAATTCAATCGCTTTGTCATAATTGGCAATAGCAGCACGTGAATCATGTGCCTGGATGATACATTCATTTCCCATTAAATAATATTCGCGGGCATATTTTTCAAGATTTTTGCGTTGTACATGGAATTGGTCTTTTAGCCGTTTGTTTTCGACTTTCAAATTGTTGATGATTCCCAGCTTCTTACGTATAAATCTTTTGATCAAAGGTTTTTCGATATCATAACGTGAATGGATGGCAAGAAAGAATTGTTCTAGAAATCTTTCAAAATCACCTTTGTCCGAAGTGTTGTACCGCTTCTACATATTGTACATCAGCTTGTGCCTGCTTCAATGCTTTTTCAATGGACTGGCGGTTATTGAATCGTTGCGAGAACTTTACTATTTCCGGGCGGACAAAGATATCTCCACGTGTAATTTGCTTTTTTAGTTGGATGCCGTCTAGTGAAGTACAGCGGCTCAATGCTACGTAGCTTGTCCACCGGCAAACACCCCTCCTGTAAAATCAATAACGACCCTGCTGAAAGTCAATCCTTGGCTTTTGTGTATCGTGATGGCCCATGCCAAACGGATAGGATATTGTATAAATACTCCTAATTCTTCTTCTTCTATTTTTTTTCTAGTTCATTATATTTATATCGTATATTGCGCCAACTGTCTTTTTTAACGTCAAATTCCTGTCCGTCTTCTGTGATAACATATAATGTATCCTCTTCGTCTATACCTGAAATGGTGCCAATCGTACCGTTCACCCAACGGTGGTCGTAATCGTTTTTTATAAAAATAATTTGTGCTCCTGGTTTTACTTCCAGTTCCATTTGGGTGGGGAGGCTGCTTTCTGGAAATTCTCCGTGTATCTCACCGGTCAGAATCGTTGATTCTCCAGGTAGTTCAGATAATTTCTTTTCATTGATAAAGTCTACGGTGTCTCTCCGGGTAGCAAGTGTGATATACATATCACTTTCATTTTCTTCTATGTGAGTGTTGTAACGGGTGTTCAGTAGTTGCAAGTCGGCTGCTCCGGCAGTATTGGTCCGGATATGATCCAATACGTTAACAAAAATTTTGTCCGACTGGCGGTATACTTTTGTCAGTTCTATGGATACCAGCTCCATTTCCTGAAAGACCCGTGCCGAAAAGAAATAAGGGGTGGGATAGAAGCGGTTGATTATCTCACGTTCGTCATTTTTAATGACTGGTTCAAGTTGAAAAACATCTCCTACCAGCAATATTTGCTTGCCTCCGAATGGTTCACGCATATTTTGTGAATATACCCGCAATATTTTGTCTATAAAGTCAATAATGTCTGCCCGAACCATGGAAATTTCATCGATGATCACTAATTCTACTTCTTTTATCAGTTTTCGATGAGCGGAAGTATATTTTAGAAAGCTATGTAACTTTCCATCTTTCAAACTGAATTTAGGATCATCCGGTAAAAGTGGATAGAATGGTAATTTAAAAAAACTATGCAGTGTGCTTCCACCGGCATTGATAGCTGCAATACCTGTGGGAGCCAGTACTATATATTTCTTTTTGGTTACTTCGCAAACATATTTTAGAAAAGTAGATTTACCTGTACCCGCCTTTCCAGTGAGGAATACTGACTGACGTGTATATTGGATAAGGTTCAAGGCATCTTGAAACTCTTTATTATGAGTGTCTACTTGCATTTTGTCCATACGTTTGAAAATGAATGGACAAAGATAGTGGAAATCCCGTAAAAGGGCATAAAAAAGACGGTTAAATAACCGTCCTTTTTTATAGTCCTACAGGGGATTGCCCTGTATTGGTTCTAATTTACTTTGTTTCGTTCAACATAACGTAACCCCAAATCATAGGATCAGCGTTAGCAATTTTGTGAAAAATGTTTTTTACCTTTTTCATAATGTTATCCTTTCTTTTTTTAATTAATACTTAAAAACACTCATAAATAGCAGGCGCACCTCCCGGTTGGCCTTCTTTAAACAATCTTTCTTTTTACCTTAGTAGCTACTAAAAAAATATCTTTTTATGTTTTACAACACAAAGATAAGGAGTTTGTTCGTTATGATATATGTTTTACAGCATATTTTTAATCGATATCTCAATTTTATTGATTTAGGTCAAAAAAAGTAGGAGTTTCTTATTGCATTTTGGTGAATATTTTGTTTGCTTCTGTCGTATAACATATAAATCAGTTTGTTTATCTCAAGAAGTATTGCTTGATTTGTGATATCATAATAATATCAAAAATAAATCATTATGGAAACAAAAGAAATGTCTTACAATGAGCTGGTAATTAATGGGTTTATGGCTTTGTTTTTTAACTTGGTTATGTTGCCTGCACTAGTATTCCTGAACTTTTTGATTTTTGGGCAACTACCTTGGTTATCTATTCCTGTTTTGTTTATGCTGGTATTGTTGTTTATGCTGATGCTTCCGGGATATTTTTCTCAAGAACCTAATGAGGCACGTGTGATGGTGTTTTTCGGTGAATATAAAGGCACTTTTAAAAACACAGGCTTCTTTTGGGTAAACCCTTTCATGAACAAGAAGAAGTTGTCTCTTCGCGCCCGTAATCTGGATGTGGAGCCGATAAAGGTGAATGATAAGATTGGCAATCCTATTCTGATAGGGCTGGTTTTGGTCTGGAAATTGAAAGATACTTATAAGGCGATGTTTGAGATTGACGCGCAGACGATGGCGGACAGTAAAGGGACAGGGACGGCAAGTGTCAGCGTGGCAGGGCGTATGAATGCCTTTGAGGATTTTGTACGTGTGCAGAGTGATGCGGCCCTCCGCCAGGTGGCCGGACAGTATGCTTACGATGACAATGAGCATGATACGAATGAGCTGACCTTGCGTGGAGGAGGTGAGGAGATTAATGACCAGCTGGAACGTCAGCTTAATGAGCGTCTGGCTATGGCAGGTATGGAAATAGTAGAGGCCAGAATCAATTATTTGGCTTATGCTCCGGAGATTGCAGCGGTGATGCTTCGTCGTCAGCAGGCAAGTGCTATTATTACAGCGCGCGAAAAAATAGTGGAGGGGCTGTTTCTATGGTTAAAATGGCTTTGGATAAATTAGCCGAGGATGGAATTGTAGAACTGGATGAAGAAAAGAAAGCCGCTATGGTCAGTAATTTGTTGGTGGTACTTTGTGCGGACGAGCCAGCACAGCCGGTAATTAATTCCGGAACGTTGAATCATTAGTGTAGGAGATGGCAAAGAAAGAAACGATAAAAAGCTTTGTGCTCAGAATGGACGCGGAAACCATGGAAGCTATCGAGAAATGGGCGGCGGATGAATTCCGTTCCACGAATGGACAACTTCAATGGATTATAGCGGAAGCTTTGCGCAAGAGTGGCAGAATGAAGAAAAAGAAGACAATAATCAAAAAGGAAGAAAAAGAATGATACAGTTGTTTTGATTGTTTATACTGTTCGGGTCTATAAAAAAGGGCGTCAATATCGATAAAACAAATTATTTTTCTTATTTTCATAGGGTATTTTAATCCTGGGTGATCTTATAAGTAGAAACAGAATTAGTATTCACTTTTTTAATACCTTAATGAATATGAGAGCGCATAAAAAACAATTGATTGAATGGATACTGCTCGTTGTCTTTTGGTTGAGTGTCATTCCGGGATGGAGTCAGGAGAAGACACCGTTTGCTGAAGAGAATACTTATATTACAGTCAGCGGTGTAGTAAAGGACAAACAAAATAGAAAGACTTTAGAGTATGTCAATGTATCAGTTCCGGGCAGAAGTGTGGGGACGGTGACAAATGCGGATGGTGAATTTTCTTTGAAGATAGAAGATGCGGAGATGGTTTTTGCTTTAGAGATTTCACATATCGGTTATCATAATAATAGAGTACGTTTGGATAAAGAACATTTGTCGGATTTAAAGATTTACCTTACCCCTCATGCCAATATGTTGAATGAGATTGTGGTTTATGCCCACAATCCTCGTCTTATAGTGGAAGAGGCCATTCGCAAGATTCCTGTCAATTACAGCAATAAAAACAATATGCTTACCGGCTTTTACAGGGAAACTGTTCAGAAAGGGCGTCGTTATATCAATATTTCGGAAGCTATTATTGATGTTTACAAGACTTCTTATGAGGATATGACAACTACCCGCGACCGGGTGCAGGTTTTGAAGGGGCGCCGGTTGCTCAGTCAGAAAGTCAGTGATACGTTGGGGGTGAAACTGGCTGGTGGTCCCACTTTATCTATCTATGTGGACATTGTGAAAAATCAGGATGCGTTGTTGGATATGGAAACATTGAACTATTATGATTTCTTTATGGAAGAACCGGTCCAGATAGACAATCGTCAGCAATATGTGATCAGTTTCCGTCCCCGTGTCGTTTTGCCTTATGCCTTGTATTATGGCAAATTGTATATTGATCGTGACAAGTTGTCGTTTACCCGTGCGGAATTTAGCTTGTCTATGGATAATAAAGTCAAGGCAGTGCAGGCTATTCTAGCCAAGAAACCCTATGGCTTACGTTTTAAGCCACAGGAACTTTCTTTCCTTGTTACTTATAAAGATATGGATGGGAAAACCTATCTGAATTATATCCGTAACCGTATCCGGTTTAAGTGTGACTGGAAGCGCAAACTTTTCTCTACCGGCTATACTGTGCTTTCAGAGATGGTGGCAACGGATAGGAAGGAAAATAATGTGGCGATCATTCCCGGAAAGATGGCTTTTCATCAGAAAGATGCTTTTTATGATAAAGTGGATGAATATTGGAGCGAGGATTTTTGGGGCTCCTATAATATCATTGAACCTACGGAATCATTGGAAAATGCAGTCCATAAGTTAAAGAAACAATCGCGTTAAAGTCTCGGATGAGGTTCGTATGATTGAAAAGAACTACCAAAAAAGAAGTAGATGCTGAATGATTTGTTAACACTGGCCAGAATAAGAGAGGGAGATATAAAGGCGTTTGAAGATGTGTTTCGCCGTTATTATTCTCCTCTCTGTTGGTATGCCATGAGCATCACCGGCAGTATGGAAGCTGCGGAGGAAATAGTAGAGGAGTTGTTTTATGGGTTTTGGAGAGATCGGGAGAGGCTGCCGTTGTTCCGTTCTATGAAAAGCTATCTTTATATTGCGGTGCGCAATCAGTCTTTTCAATATTGCGAGCATCAGGAGGTGAGAAACAAATATCGGGAGTTTGTCCTCTCGCGGAAGGGGCGGACACAGGATAGCAATCCTCAAGAAGAGATGGAATACCAGGAATTAAGACATTTGATAGATGCTACGCTTGCTCGGATGCCGGAACGAAGGTTGCGCATATTCCGGATGCATCGTATGGAAGGTAAAAAGTATGCGGAAATAGCCTCGCAGCTTTCTTTGTCAGTGAAGACTGTAGAGGCTGAGATGACAAAAGCTCTTAAAGCATTAAAAAAAGAAATTGAGAATTATATTATAAGGACATGAGTGAAACAAAAAGAAATAAGGAAAGAGTGGATCAGGCATGGAATAAATTGTATGACCGTTTGGATGCTGACGGACTTTTTGTTATCAGACCGGCAGAATAGAAAACGTTTGTCTGCATCCATGTTGTGGAAGTGGGGGGCTGTGGGCTGCTATATGGGTCGGAATAGGTGGTCTTTTTGACTACTACTTATCGAAAAGTGGGCGAGGCCGGTGGAAGTTCGGGCTTTAATTATGCAGGAGAACACGGAGCAATCTACTTTGGTGACCACACTCGAGGATGGATCTATTGTCTATATGGTGGGAAACCTCTTTTGCAATATCCTGAACATTTCTCTATGGACAAGCGTGAGGTCAGTTTGCAGGGAAACGCTCTGTTTGATGTGGCCGGTAACCGGGAACGTCCTTTTCTGATTGAAACGGAGGAGGTCAGAATTGAGGTCTTGGGAACGATGTTTCATGTAAAGAGTGATGTAGGGAGTACTTTCGAACTGTCCGTACAGCGCGGCAAGGTCAAAGTGGCATTGAAAAATAAAAATCAAGAGATGTATGTCAATGCAGGTGAAGCGGTGACGCTTAAAACACATCAATTGCGTTTCACTGATTATAGGGACGATACCCGGATAGCCCATTATTGGAAAAGTATGCGTTTCAAAGATGAATCTTTGATGAATATCCTTAGGGTTATTAATATGCATTCTTCCGGTTTGCAGCTTAAGACTTCCCCCTCCTTAGGGGAGCGTCGGCTTACGGTTGCATTTTCCGGGGAATCTCCGGAGTCTATGGCAGAGCTTATCTGTCTGGCTATGAATTTAAAATATACTCGTGAAGGTGATATAGGTGTTTTATCCGAATAAAGTGGGAAAATGAATCATATTCGTACATATCATTATTATTGGCATATCTTCTTTTTCAGTTTGTTGGTTTGCATGACGGAATTTACGAAAGCGGCGGATAGAGGTGTGTTGGAGCGAGTCATTTATCTTGCTAAGAGTAAGGGTACTGTCTATACTTTACTGGGGAAGGTGTCCGAACAGTCTGGTTTCCTTTTTGTTTATGACAGCAAGGTGGTGGACAATGATCGTACGGTGAAGTTGGGGGCAGGACAGCGCACTATTCGTCAGGCTGTTTACGAAATTATCGGTCGGCAGGATATCAGTCTGCATATTGTGGAGAATCATATTTTGATCAATCAGTTGCAGGTGCAATGTCCGGTTGTTACCACTTCTAAAGATACTTTGGCCTATTTTACTTTAGAAGGCAAGTTGCAGGATAATCAGTCGGGGGCTCCCATTGCTTACGGCACGGTGGGGGTAGTCGGTACTTCTATAGGCAGTATTACCAATCAGAATGGCGAATTCCGTTTACGATTGCCCGATTCGTTGAGACAGGGGCGCATCGTGGTTTCTCATGTGGGGTATGTGGGACAGGAGATGGATATGTCTTTATTAGAGGCTCAACACGCGGTGTGGTCTCTGGAGCCTCGGGTGATTCCTATTCAAGAAGTGGTGATTCGTGCTGTCAATCCTATACGGTTGTTGCGTGAGATGTTGAAAGCTAAAAAAACAAATTATGCGTCGGTTCCTGTTTATCTCACTACATTTTATAGGGAAGGGGTTCGGTATAAACAAAAAAATTTCGTAATCTGACAGAGGCTGTTTTTAAAATCTACAAACCTTCTCCTTTGTTGAATCATTTTCAGGATCATGTAAAACTATTAAAGATGAGTCGCATAGTCAATAGTCAGGAACGGGATACACTGATAGCCAAGATAAGTGCGGGAATTGATGCTTGTTTGCAACTGGATATTGTCAAGAACTTGCCGGATTTTCTGTTGCCTGACGATAAGGGTAATGTGTACTCTTATGCCTCCTGTGATATGACGGTGATAGACAATCGTTTGGTTAATGTGATTTCCTTTCGACAGAATAAAGGAATAAAAGAACCTCTTTATTGTGGCGAATTATATATTGATGCTGAAAACAATGCGTTGGTTCAGGCGCGTCTTGAAATCAATCCTGCCTATGTGAGGCAAGCTACGGATATGTTTATAGAACGAAAGACACGGAAGTGGAAAATAACCGCGCAAGAGGTGGTTTATACCATTTCTTACAGGCAGTGGAATGGCATTTATTACATGAATCATATTCGTGGCGATCTTTATTTTAAAGTGAAATTTAAACGGCAATGGTTTAGTTCTTCTTCCTTGCATACATGGTTTGAAATGGTTACCTGTAAGGTGGATACAGATAATGTGACCCGTTTCCAACGTAAAAGAACGGATGCCTACACGCACTATATTTTCGGATACACATTTTAAATATGATGCTGACTTTTGGGGGGAGTTTAATGTTATCCCGTGGGAGGAAGAACTGGGTACTGTCATTGAAAAGTTGTCTTCTAAAATAGAACAGATAGAATACTAAAATAAAAGTTGGATACGGAGCATTGTACTTGGTATCTTTTATCATGATATATGATAGAATATGTTAGCCTGAAGTATGTAAGTTTGTATATTCATCAGCCTTTAGCTTAAAATCGATTCGGTTGTCCGGTCAATTTTTTACCCGTGTCAGAAAGCATGCTTTTACACGTATATCTGCATAGGATTACACATATGTATGTGCGGACTTATGCGGATGTATGTGGAATCTCCTATATAATAACTACATTAGGTTTAAAAACAACTATGCAAATCTGATATAGTAATAACAATAGAAGTTGTTAACTAAATCCTAGTACACGTCTGTGAAATCATTCACCTCCAAAAGATAAGGACATTTTCAAAAAGATCAAGAGCTTTTCAAAAAAGAACAAGAACTTTTTTAAAAAGATAACGAGCTTTTTAAAAAAAGACTTTAGTCTTTTTTACCTCTGCCCGGACTTTGTGCACCGTTACATTCCATGAAGGTACACATGTACACTTTTTGAGGAAAAACGCTTAAAATGTCCTATTTTACATCACCCCGGGAAACTCATAAAATGAAAGGAATGTAGTTGACAATTAGTATATTATACGGAGGCGTATTTCAAAATGTGGTGAGAGTATGAGAGCATAGGTGAGAGCAAATGTTTTTACTATCACCATATAACACATTTATAATTAACTTGTTACGCGTAAGGTGAGAGTATGAGAGATAAATGGACTCAAACTCTACCGGAGAGGAAAGGCGTGATGCGTACAGCTTAGCTTTCGCTTAATATGTATTTATTCTTAAAACACGCCTTTTCCGGTGTTCTTTTCTATATAAATTGCTATCTTTGTGTATTATAGAAACACAGAAAACATAATGGGCAAGTTTATCAATCCGTTCATCGATGATTATGACTTCGATAAAATCTTCACCAAGAAAGCACTCGAAGAAGATCCTGTGCGCTATGAGAATAGTGTAAACGCCTATCGTGACTATTTGGCTACCATCGACTATGCCGCCAAGAAGGGTGTTGAGGAAGGGTTTGAAGACGGTCTGCAGAAAGGCATCCAAGAAGGCATCCGGAAAGGGCAACAAGAAAAATTGAA
>OKWC01000144.1_pt1 | contig 13971 bp, 14 predicted proteins | sample 1606971 | NCBI WGS metagenome assembly OKWC01 (sample SAMN04414076, study PRJEB24778) | human gut metagenome | material: faecal | host: Homo sapiens
ACCTTTCGTTCATTTGAATAACTTATAAATTTTTTTCGTAATTCAAAATCATTCTTATAATAATGCTATTTTATTGTCTGTTCTTTTCTAAGATAAATTTCTCAAATTTATATTCAATACCATTTGCCCTCATAAAATCTTGTATAATGGGTGGCATTGTTGCTGTCATTATTGCAAATTTTCCTCCAGCTAAACTCAATAATTTTAATCCGTATATTAATTTTGCAATAAGCACAGGTGAATATGCCTGAATTTCATCAATAACAAGTTTTGAATATTTTAATGTTGCTAACAAAATTTCAGACCCAAGATATTTGTATACAAATGTAAACAACTGGTCTATAGTACATATCGTAACCGGATATGCAAAATTTTTAGACATTGTATATTTTTTTAACGCATTTTCTGCGTAATTATCTTCTTCACTCCCTCCATTATTATTTTCACTTTTGTCATCCTTATATTTTTTAACATATATGACATCGCATTAGAATGTAATATTGATGTTTTCTCTGTAGGATAACCATATGAGCCTTCTTTTTTATCTACAATTCTGTCATATATTGCATTTATGGAAACTTGTAAAGGTAATGTATAGAATACCTTAGAATCATCGGCCCATAGAAATGCTCCCTCTGTTTTACCACTTCCTGTTGATGCAACCACAACAATATTGTTATCTTTATTTTCATACATATATTTTTGAACATCTCGCAAATTATTATATTTCTGTATTAATACCCTTTTTATTCTTTGTCCCAGATATTCATCTTCATATATTCCATCTATTTCTAGTGGATAATTTGAGTCAATTCTATTTTTAAAACTACTATTATTATCAAATACCTCATCTATTTCTAATGGAAAGTCTCTTTTTCCACTCGCATAATAATCTGCACGATTTAATATTCCCTTTATTACAGCATATCTTACCCATAATTCATCTGTTGGAACATTAATTACTGATGTATTTTTATACCATATTTCCCTTTTAAATATTGAATTTACCTCTTCCGGAAAACGTTTTTTGTAAATCTTCCTTTATAATTTTGTCAATTTCTTCATCTACCGGCAAAATTTTTCTCGCATGATGATATACAATAGTATTAACTAAAGCCTTAAAATTACCACTGTTTTCATTTCTTATCTGCTTACATATATCTTTTGGAATAAAAGCACAGCTTAAATATCCATGCGGATATAAGCATTTATCATAATTTAACTCTTTATATACTTTTAATGCTTCATTTATATCATTTTCTTCAATTTTTATATTTTTCACATCATACATTCGTTTTGTGAAATTTGCATTATATTTTCCATAATCATGATATCTGCAAGCTAACTTTATCAGCTTTTTCTGTATCATTAAAATATGAATCATATTTATTAAGTATAATATCTGCACTTTCTTCTACATCTTTAGTATGCTGCTCTATAGTAATATCGCCTTCTGACTTTCCATAGTATTTCATTCTTATCCCTTCTTTCTAAAAGTGCCGTCTTTAAAGGCGGCACTAAATATATCAAATATACTAATTTTTTAATTATGATTTTGAAACATACAAGTTGTTTCGTCGTCTTTCGTAATTAATAATCTCTAATCTCTCTCAAAACAAACTAAATACTTTTCACCTGTTGAACAATCTTTGTAAGCGTTTGCTGTAACCTTACTAAAATCAGAAGTATAATATGCCTCAACAATTTCTGTCCATTCTCTAAAATGTGTTTTCTTATTAATTTCATACTTTTTAGTAAGTTCATATATGGTAGCATAATTCTTCATACCATTATCCTGCTCCATACATTCTACCGGAACATACATAGAGTAGTCTTTATGTGATAACTCATTATAATAATTGTCATCTTCATAATCATCATATTCTTCTAATGTAACTACTTCCGGTGCACCATCAACTCTTACCAAATCTTCGTGTCGACCTAATGCCAGATAATTTTTAGGATATGTAAGACCATCTAGTATAACATCGAAATCTTCATCTTTCTTAGGTATTATATGGATTACCAGCTCAACATCTGATAATTCATGTACATTTCTTACACCTCTATTGATTCCATCATAATTTCCATCTTCATTTAATACTTTACCCCAATGTCTAGAGGCATCATATTTAATACCGAAATTATATAATGTTGCCAAGTCCATTATGTCACTTACATATTTACCCTGAATACACACTTTCATATCATGATATTCTTCAAAACCGCATGCCATATGAATCATACCAATTACACTTGAATATGGTGGTAACGGATAGCTCTCTTTCACAAGAAAACTGGTTGCTTTTCTGTAATTAGGCAATTGTTGACTTAACTTAAGTCTTATCGCTTTATGCATAATATGCCTCAACCTCTTTTCTTTAACTTATCAAACATCTCTGCTATGCTCAAAGGCTTCAACTCTTCTATTTCGTCTATATTACTGAATTTTCCTTTTAACATACCTACATATGTATTATCTTTTGTATCATCACAAGAATTAACTACTTCTTTAATCATATCAACATTTAACTTTGTCTTATTCATTTCTATTCTATTTTCGAAATATGGATTCTTACGCTCATATACACCACCTATTGCAAAAATCGGTGACATATTCTCTCTTCTTCCTTTTATATCCCTATACAGAAATTCTACTGTATCTAATAATTTAATAATTCTCTTAGCACGCTCTTCTTTACTTATTTCAATTTCTCCATCAATACCTACTCTGTCTAAATCTATTGTAATTGTATATGTATATAATGAATTATGAATTTCACTCTGTGCAATAGCATTATTAAGACCTGCTCTTTTAGCAATTCCCATATTAGTAAGGAAGTCCATATCTGATGTATAAGGTTTCAATGCAATAGCATTACTTAATCTTACTGCTGCCGAACGTACTGTTTGTCCACCTTTAGTAGTCTTCATATATCCAAATAAATCTATTTCCGGATAATCCTCTATTGTTGCACTTGGAGCAAACTGTGCGACTCCCTGATCCTCTATTGGTGTATTATCACACTGCATCTGCTGCACTATATTGTATCTTACCGCCTGTCTTGATATGTATGAGTAAATCTTGCCATCTGCCCTTGTAAACTTCTTCAACTGTGAAATATTTCCTATACCCTCACCATAATTTGCACTTTCTGCCTCAAAGATAACTGTTATTGTAAGTCCATTCTTATTCATAAATTTTTTCCTCCTGTTTTCTCTCTTCATTCTTTTCACTAGGGTCATATTTTTCATACATTAAACCTAATATATACCCTCTTCCAATTGCATTAAAGTTTTCCTCTGATTCCATCATTTCTTTAAATATACCTGGAATAGGCATACCTTTACTTGAATATATTCTAATAATTGCATCTAAATATTGGTCCACATCACCTATAGTTAAACTATTTTCAAGTCTATACACAACACCTCTTAATGCATTGTCTTTGTCAGCAATTTTCGTATCTGTAAGTCTTGTTCTGGCATATATACCACAATTATAAGCTTTATCTGACATTTCTTTCAAATCACTCATTCTGTTTTTTCCTCCTCTGAAAATATATTGCAAATCTAAAACATTTTTTAAATAGTTCACTCTTGAACCATTCTTTAATGCCAGCATATACATTGAATCAAATATATAATAAAGGCTTCGTCGGTTAAGAATACATTCCATTGCCATATCGTATACATTAATATAACCATTATCTGTTTTAACATTTATTTTTTCTAACATTGTCAGAATACCTTTTTTATCCGTATCTCGGTTTTGATTCTTTCCTATAGCATTGGTCTGGGCTATTCTGAAACCCTCGACAATATCCTTACTAATTACCTTTATATCATAGTCACTATGTTCTTTCATCTTAACTACAACCTGGATATTGGCTACACCTTTCTCAACCATATCTGCTGCTTCTGATGTAAATACCCTATATATCTTACTTTTTTCGGATACTCTTTCTCCATCATCTTTTAACAGATATTTATTCATCATCTCTTTCATTCGTTCTACATCTGTATTTATATTTATAAACACAGCATTTGCTCCGGTAAAACAAAAACCTAATGGAACTAACGAATACAGAAATGAACAATATGGGCATGCAAGCGCATCTGCTTTTTGGTTCCAGTAATGCGATTTTTTTCTGTTAACATCATCTGTCTGATTTATAAAAGAAATCGCTTTTACACTGTTCGTAGTTCTCCTACATTCAATGCAACGTTTCTTTCCCTCTTTTGTATTTTCTATCTCATCTCTTAATGGTATGACAAATTCTTTGTTATAACACTCTACTATATCAGACTTTAAATTACTTGGCTGAAAAAAAGATATACTGTCATAAAACATATTCAGTTTCGTATACATTAAGTCTTTAATTATTAATATATCCTGTACTTCTTTTTGTTCTAACAATTCATATATTTCACAATATATCTTGTATTTTTCGGATACATCTTTCTCTTTTTTCATTTCTTTTATCCGATTAACATTGAGTGTCGTTGCATCGGTATATTTATCAATTATTTCATAGCCGGATACAAAACTGTTTTTCAATAGCATATCTCCCATTTCATTAATTGAATCTGCTATGATTTTCATTTCATCATCTGTTATCTCATCTTTTAACATATATGAATCTACCATACCTTTTTTATTATATAGATTCATAAATTTAGTATTTTGTCCATAGTATTGTACTAATGATTTAACGTATAAATAGCCTAGATTCTTTTAAGAATATAGTCTTTTGATACTTTAATAGTCTATCTTCTATAATATAATCTGTTCCTATTATAGCTTCTGATTCATTACATTCTAACATTCTTAACAATCCCATTATTCCTGCATTCTTCAGAAAAGAACCATTTAACTTAAATTCTACATAATTATCATCTAACAATTTTATCCTCCTTTCAACCGATAATTTCAAACATTCCAAATGCATTATTTCTTCTGCTTCCAATTCCTGCCTGACACAAATAATTAATTAACTCATTTGAACCCGTAAGTCTGAATCTTCCAACAGAGTTTGGTATAATTATTCCGAATGTCTTAGAATATACTCTTTTTGCTTCAACAGCTTCTAATCCAAAATCACCCAAATCATTAATTCCACTCTCTTTTAACTGAATCTTAAGATTACATAATAATTGTTCAAAAAAGCCCTCTTCATCAAAGAAAAAGTATTTATCCTTTTCTCCCTTTATATGCCTTCTCACACAGATTCCTGAACAAAATCGAATCAAAACACTATTGCCATCATAATGTTTATGATTTTCCATTCTAATTTTCTTTAGCCTTATCTTATTACCTTTATACGCCGGATAATCAATATTTCTTACTCCAAGCAATGCATTGTAAATATCTATTCCCAATAACAAATCAGGCGTAACTATTTCCCATACAAATTCATTATTTGTTAATTGAATACAGTCACTCAGATATTTTACATATCCCATTCTGATATCGGCCGCAAAATTTTTCTCCTTTGTAACTCCGTCACCATACATATTGTTATATAATTCCGGATTGTTCTTCTGTAATGCATTCTTCAAAAATGAAAGCATTAATCTTCGGTAATCTAAATTAAGTTCATTACCATCTGCTTCAATCGTTGCCATAATCTTCATCTTTTCTCACCTCCTTCTTATAATAATATTGCTGATATAACTTTTCCTTTAATTAATGAATTTAACCCATTCAATATCTCTCATCTTTTGTTAAGTATAAAAATATTTACTTTTTATTCTTTAATTTCGTTATTATTCTACATTCATAAAATATCATACATTTTTGTTATTGTCAATATTTTTTCAACCATAATATTTAATATTATAACATTATCTATTTATTTGACTTTGTATTGATTTTCTGTTATTATCATCCAGTAATCCAAATTGGAATGTAAATTAATATTTTAATTTAATTACATTAACGAATCATCCACAGTGGAATTTGACTTTATATTATTTACATTCCAATTATTTTTATATCGATTACATAAAACATCAGTAACTTGTTTTATCAATCTAATCCTTCAACATATCCACTCTATTTATATCATATTCGCTGTCCCATAATCAGTACTTTCATATCGAACTTCCGTTCTTTATTACCTTCATACCCTACCTCAAATGCTGTTACAATTGTTAAGAAGCTTCCTAACAGAAATATTTTCTTTATCCCCGATAACAACCTTGCACGTTTCGTGGCTAAACAGGTTCCAGATAAACACTTTATCTTTAATGATGGTTTCTGCCACGTTCACAAAAGTATTCACAACGAAGATGTCGCTAAGGCGAAAGAACTTCACCCAGGAGCCTTAGTGCTTGCTCACCCTGAATGTACTGAAGATACTTTAGAGCTTGCTGATTTCATCGGAAGCACCTCGCAAATAATTGATTATGCCACCACTTCTCCTGAAAATGTATTTATTATCTGTACGGAAATGGGCGTATTCTTTGAACTTATGCAGAAAAATCCCGACAAGAAATTCTATTCTGTCGGTCACAGACAATTCTGCCCTAATATGAAGAAAGTGCGTATAGAAAAAGTTATCGAAGCCCTTGAAAATATAGACTCGGACAATTATAATATTGAATATATTAATCTTGATGAAGATTTGCGTAAAGCAGCCGAAAAACCTTTGTCAAGAATGTTAGAACTTGCAAAATAATATATCATAACTCAGAACGGAGATTATTCAGATGTCAAAGAATTATTCTTATTTTTCTCATTAAAGAGTGTGAATATTTTCCATGTCATAAAGGTGCTGACGTTAATAACTTTAACTGTCTGTTCTGCTATTGTCCTCTTTATGCTCTTGGTAATAAATGTGGTGGGAATTTTTCCTATCTTCCAAATGGCTGTAAAGACTGTAGTAACTGTCTGTTTCCACATTTGCGTGAGAATTATGATGCGATTAATGAGAGATATCAGGATATTTTATCTCTTATCAAACAAAATGATAATTCATCAAAAATTACTGATGATAATTAATAAAATTTTGATGGATTAATCATATTAAATATAATTAATCAAATTATTATAACAATATTAAAAGTTTGTAAATATCCATAAACTAATTTTGCCTGACGTAAGCTTATATTTTCCAGATAAAGTTTACATCAGGCATTTATTTTAGTAATAATAATTCTTTAATAATTAAGAGATTTTCATAACATCTTCTACAATCTGCTCAGGTGTTAAATGATTCTTCAATAGTACTTCCTGTACATCATATCTGTCAAGAAATTCCTTTTTAAGTCCATAGTTTAAAACCTTCATATCAGATGTTCCATAGAAACGTGCTATCTTCTCACCGAAACCACCATCTAAGATTCCATCTTCTAATGTAATTACCACTGAATGGTTGTCTTTTAATTTCTCTAATAAATCTTCATCAATTCCTGTAATGTAATATGGGTTGATAATTGTAGGTTTTATACCCGTCTTTTTTTCAATTAATTTAGCTGCATTTTTACCCATTTCATAGAATGTTCCAAGACCTATTATTGCAACGTTATTTCCAGCTTCTGTTACTTCATATTGTTTAATTCACTGAAATCTTTAGTAATTTTCTTACCATCTGAAATCATAGGTCCACCAGGTAACTTAATAGCTACAGGATATTTATCCTGGTCAATACTCCAGTCTAGAACTGCAAGATACTCTTCCTTAGTAGCTGGTGCAATGTATACAAGATTAGGTATATTCGATAACATTGGTATATCCTGTAATCCGAGGTGTGTAACATCATTCATTCCATAAACTGATCCTGCAAATGTAACGATTGTAGCAGGATTACTGTCAATACATAAGTCCTGTGAAATCTGGTCAAACGTTCTCTGCACAAATGTACTATATACACCAAATACAGGCTTTCCACCATTCTTAGCGATTCCCGAAGCTAATGCAACTGCTGTCTCTTCTGCAATTCCGACATCTACAAACTGTTTGCCTGCTTCTCTACGTTTGTCCTCTGTGAATCCCATTACTGTAGGCGTAGCTGCTGTAATTGCCACAACTCTGTTATCTTTCTTCATTTTATCTAACAGATAATCTACTGTCACATCTGAATAATCTATTAAATCATCTGTAAATTTGGCTTTTCCTGTCTCGATATCAAATGGAGCACAATAATGCCAGTTTTCCTTATGCTTTTCTGCTATTTCATAGCCTTTACCTTTTTGTGTATTAATATGCACTACAACAGGAACTTTGCTATCCTTTACTTTTGTAAATGCTGCAATTAATTTCTCGACATTATTTCCCTCGTTCACATAGACATAATCAAGTCCCATTGCCTTAAACAGATTACATTCTGCCTGTCCGTTTGTTTCTCTTAACAATTTTAAATTACTATAAAGTCCACCATGGTTTTCTGCTATGGACATATCATTGTCATTTACTACAATTATTAAATTGCTCTGTAATTCTTTAGCAAAATCAAGCCCCTCTAATGCTTCACCACCACTTAATGAGCCATCACCGATAACTGCAATTACATTGCCCTGTTCATTTTTCAAATCTCTTGCTTTAGCTAAACCGCAGGCAAGACTGATAGATGTTGATGTATGACCAATAGTAAAGAAATCGTGTTCACTTTCATAAGGACTACTGTAGCCCGATACATCTGTGTAATGGTCCTCATATAAGAATGCATCTTTTCTTCCTGTGAGCATTTTATGAGGATATGACTGGTGCGAAACATCATATACAATTTTATCCTTTGGTGACTCAAATACATAATGTATTGCAATAGTTGCCTCAACCATACCGAAGTTTGGTCCAAAATGTCCTCCACGTTTACTAAGCTTAACTAATAAAGCCTGCCTTATTTCTCCGGCTAATACTACTAGCTGTTCAGCATTTAACTTCTTAACGTCTGCAGGTCCATTAATATTTTCAATAAACATATCTTCGACTCCTTTTTTACTTAATATAATTTATAATATAATTCATTCTAATCCCTAAAGTCAACTTTAGGTCAAGATATTTTTTGACACTTTTTTTAATTATTATGATATAATTGCAGAAAAGTAATTTATTACATAACGGAGGATATATGAGTAACATGACAATTTCAGATTCTATAAAATATATAGGAGTAAACGATACAACCCTTGATTTATTCGAGGGACAATACATAATTCCAAACGGAGTATCTTACAATTCATACGTTATTCTTGACGAGAAAGTTGCCGTTATGGATACTGTCGATGTCAGAAAAGGTGATGAATGGTTTGATAATCTTCTGAATACACTTAATGGACGAAATGTTGACTATTTAATTATTTCCCATCTTGAGCCTGATCATTCAGCTAATATCAAACGCCTTGCTGATGCTTACCCTGACGCAAAGCTTGTATTAAGTAACAAGGCTAAGGCAATGTTTTCACAATTCTTTAATATTGAAAATGCCGATTCCAGATTTATAACTGTAAATGAGGGCGAGGAATTGTGTTTAGGCTCTCATACACTTAAATTCATCATGGCTCCAATGGTTCACTGGCCTGAGGTAATGGTCGAGTATGAGATTAGTGAAAAGGTACTGTTTTCTGCTGATGCCTTTGGTAAATTCGGCGCATTGGGTACTGACGAAGATTGGACTTGCGAAGCTAGAAGATATTATTTTAATATCGTAGGAAAATACGGCATGCCTGTTCAGACTTTACTCAAGAAAGCTGCTACCCTTGATATTAAGACAATTTGTCCTCTGCATGGTCCTATTCTTAACGAAAATCTTGATTACTATATTGGTAAATATATGACATGGAGTAGCTATGAGTCTGAAGATGATGGTGTGCTTATCGCTTGTGCTTCTATTCACGGCAATACAAAATATGTTGCCGAAAAAATGTATGAGATTCTAAAAACTAAAGGTGCTAAGAAAGTGGCATTTACAGACCTTACAAGAGATGATATGGCCGAAGCCATAGAAGATGCTTTCAGATACAGCCGATTAGTTTTAGCCGCTGCCTCATATGATGGTGGTGTATTTCCTCCAATGGAAGATTTCTTAAATCGCCTTTCACATAAGGCATACCAGAAACGTACAGTCGCTCTCATTGAAAATGCTTCATGGGCACCATCTGCTAACAGAAGTATGAGAAATATTCTTGATACAATGAAAAATATTTCAATCTGCGAAAATACAGTTACCATTATGTCCACAATGAAGGATTCTGACATTATAGCATTAGAAAAACTTGCTGATGAGATATTATCCAGATAATTAACAATGTTGAGTTAAAAAAGACACTCAGACTTATTAGCTTATGATCTGATGAGATATTAGCCAGATATTTAACCCACTGGAATTATTCTTCCAACCACACCTAAATATCTTGCTTCGTCTTCTTCAGACCACAAGCTCATCATCTGCAATTTGTATATTGAAATTACACCCTCTTTTTTGACTTCAACATTCATATCCAGTCGTGGATTATCTGGTGACGTCTTATTTCTTATATCATTAATTATTTTAGCAATATTAACTTTACCTAGATAATCCTGATTTTGCTATTAGGACTTACTATCTCTTCAGGTAATCCTAATACTTCTGATGCATAAGGAGATAATTTAACGATATCGTGGACTGCATCATAATCAAACTGAATCTCCTTAACTGTTGAAGAATAGAATTCTGCCTTCATTTTTACCAAATCTTTTCTCTTAGAATATGATTTCTTGTTATCTTCTGCGTTCTCTTTACCCATCTGTTTTTCAACAATTTCATCAGCAACTTTAGACAAGAGATTCATATCTACCTCTGGCGAATCTACATATTCTCTGTTTAATTCAATTATTAACTGTTCATGTATATCCTCAAGACATTCCAGCAATAAAGAATTAAATGCTCCACATTCACCATTCTCTATCATTTCCATTGCCTTTTCGTGCGAATATGCTTTCTTATAACACCTCTCGCTTGTAAGTGCATCATATACATCTGCAATTGATACGACCTGTGCAGAAATAGGTATCTCTTCACCCACTAAACCATCAGGATATCCTTTTCCATCATATCTCTCATGATGCCATCTGCATATCTCATATGCCGTTTTAATCAATTTATTATTATTATATATTTCCATATCTTTCAACATATCAGCACCTATTGCCGAATGTTTCTTGATTACTTCGAATTCTTCTGAATTAAGTCTGCCTGGTTTATTAAGTATCTTGTCATCAACTGAGATTTTACCAACATCATGAAGTGCTGAAGCTGTAGCTATTAATAATACATCATTATCTGTAAGATTATAGTTATTAGGTTTCTTCTGCAGACACTGTAACAACAGTTTAGTTATAGTCTGTATATGCATTACATGCATACCACTCTCGCCATTTCTAAATTCTACTATATGAGCAAGAATCGTAATCATTACATTGTTATTCTTCTCATTTTCATAGACCTGCTGCTCTAACATTTTTCTCATATCACGTTGCTTCTGATATAATGATAACAGATTCCTTATTCTTTGTCTTACAATCATTCTGTCATATGGTTTATTAATATAAGCCACTGCCCCCATATCATAGGCCTGTATAATATTGGCCTCATCAGAATTTTTACAAATTACAATTACAGGCATAAAATCTAACCATAAATGTTGATTCATTATGGCAAGAACTTCTAAACCATTAATCTTCGTATCATACAATTTAAGAAGAACCATGTCTATTTTCGTAATATTTCTGTTTAAGATGCTTATTGCCTCTTCACCACTACAGGCTTCCATAATATTATAATCATTACATAAACTGTCTTCTATCTGTTTCCTATTCTCTTTTGAATCATCTACTAATAATATTGTGGGTTTCAATGCTATATTTTTCATAAAATTCCTCATTTCCGAACGACTTTTTCCTGATATATCCTCTGTAAAAATATTTAAGTATTTCTTAAATAATTCCCATCGGATATACATACTGATTACTCTCGTTCGGAAGCAATCAGCCATGCTGAGAATATTCACCTTAGGATTCTCTTACATTATTCCATTTGCTTTTTCTTTCGTTCTCTTTTATCGATATACATTCGTTTATCAGCAACTCTCATAAGTCTCTCACTTTCTACACCATCAACTATATAGAAAGCCTTACCCATAGAGAATTTAACATCTATGACAACATCATTTTCCATTTTCATAATATGATTCATTCTCAATTCTTCAAGCTTGTTCATATATTCATCTATTTCTTCTTTTGAACCCGCACCATAGAATAATATTGCGAATTCATCACCACCAAGTCGTGCTGTTAATTGCCCCGGTGCATTTACTTTTAATAATATATTTGCAATTTCACAAAGGTATCTGTCGCCATTATTATGACCATATGTATCATTTACTTTCTTTAAATCATCTGAATCTATCATAACAACTGCTGCACAGCCAAGTTTCTCAGGCAATGCAAAAAGCTCATCCATCTTACTATAGAATCCTCTTCTGCTACACAGTCCCGTTAATTCATCTTCACCAAGTTCTTTTTCTAACTTGTTCTTCGTACATATATCACTAGTCTTATCTACAACTATTCCAAATACACTATCATCACGTTTATTATTTCTATCTTAACATACCGGTCCGGCGATGAACTTATTTTATAAATCTCATGCTCGCCTTCTATCGGATTACTCAATATTTCACTTATCCATGCATTAAATTCTTCTCTATTCTCACACAGCTTATAAGCTTCCTCCTCACTTAATCCCATCACTTCCGGTAATTTATGTGTAATTCTGACTCGTTCCATACTTCCGTTATATTCATACAGACCTATTGGCAACCCTACCGTATCAATTATAACCGAAATCTTATCAGTTGTCTCTAGTATACTTTCTACCATCTGATTAATGTAATGGCTTAACTCTTTGAATTCCGGTGTATTATTAACTTCAATCTTCGTATCCAGATTTCCGTTTGAAATATCCTGAAGTCCGTTGTTAATTGCAGATATGGATTTTATTATATTTTTATCAAGATAATGTGTAATAAAGTAGATTACAACACCTCCAATTAGTAAAATATATATAAAAAACATAAAATTATTTTCATTTATATTACTGTACAGAATTTTTTGCTTCACAGATTCTTCCAACAATAATTGTGTCCTGCTTCTCAAATATACAAAAATACCACTTACCTTTTATCCTAAAATGATAGGCCTTATCCCAATTCTTCATCTTCTTGGTATTTATTCCAATATCTGAGATATTTTTATTTACTAATGCTTCCTTGGTTGAACCAACTATTTTGTTAGTTTCAGGCTCAATGGCAACAAGTGTATATCCATTAGTTTCAGCAAGTCTCGAAAATATGTAAGATACTTTATTTTTCTCAATTTTCTCTAATACACTTGATGGCTTCATTCCAATCTGAACTATTACGTCACCGTCTTCCGTCCATGTAGCAGCATATTGCATCATCTTATTCTCAGCAGTATTAGCCGTTATCTCCTGACACATTGACATAGATGTATCTTCTAACATCGGGCTAAAAAATGATATCTGCTCACCTGTTTTCATATTAAGTCCATAATACTTTGGTTCTGTACCTGCATATATAGTACCCTCTTTATTAAAAATATGTATCTCATCTACTTCAAGAAGATTTGCTATCTTCTTCATTTCTTCAAGATTATTAATCTTGCTCTTGTCCCGCTGTAATAAATATGCTGTAGCCCTTGCCCTCAGTATACATATATTGCGAATATCTTCTTTTCTCTTTTCAAGTTCTTCCTCATTCTGCTTGATAATCTGGTCTATCTGTCTAAATATCACCTTAGATGAATTAGTCATATCATTCTGCGATATTATAATTTGCGAAAAATAATTGATACAAAGGAACATTACTAAGATTCCCACTATAAGTATTCCCAGTAATTTTCTTACTTTTTTTCAATTAACATTCCCCCTCTCTAACGAAACAATATTTTCTATTCTCAATAGTATAAAA
>OKWC01000146.1_pt1 | contig 13929 bp, 13 predicted proteins | sample 1606971 | NCBI WGS metagenome assembly OKWC01 (sample SAMN04414076, study PRJEB24778) | human gut metagenome | material: faecal | host: Homo sapiens
CAGATAACAACGCTTCACAGAGTGCAGGCGCAGACAGTGCGGCAGAAAGCACACAGGCGGCAGCGTCAAATGATGATGTGACCACCATTACCATCTACGCGTACAATAATTCCACCACGGAGGCTGCAGAAAAGGTTGCGGCAGCAGTAAGCGAGATCACAGAGCCCGCCATAGGTGTAAAAGTAAACCTTCTGACTGGTGTAAGCTCAGAGCAGCTGAATCTGGCACTGGCTTCCGGAGAAGATCTGGATTTGTTCTTCGCAATGCCCTGGCAGGTATCCATGTCCACCATGCAACTACAAACCAGATTGTTGCCATGGATGATCTGCTGGCAGAATACGCACCGGATGTATTGTCCGGTATCTCCGAGGATGACTGGCGGTGTTCTACCGTATCCGGAAGTATCTACGGAGTACCGATGAACAAGGATAAGGCACAGGGGCGTGGCTTTGAAATGGTAAAATCCATTGCGGATGAACTGGGAATCGACTACTCCACTCCATGGACTTACGAAGATTTGGATGCTAATCTAAGAAAAGTAAAAGAAGCATATCCGGATATGTATCCCCTGGTTTCCCAACGGCGGAACAATGATCTATCCGGCATGGGCATGTGACGTGCTGAGCGATGATCTGGGCGTACTGGAAAATGCACTTTCCGACAGTACCCAGGTAGTGAATTTCTACGATACAGATTCCTTCAAGGAATATTTGCAAGTGGGTATACCAATGGGCACAGGAAGGTCTGATGATGCCGGATGCAGTCAATACCACAGAAGGGTATCAGGAATTCTTCAACTCAGGTGTCGGTTTTGGTACTTTCACTTCCTTCAAGGCAGGATTTGAAGCAGAAGAGACCAGAAAATGCGGTAAAGACATCGTAGTCCGATTGAACCTAAAAAAATACCAATCACTTTTTTCCCTGTAACCGGTTCTTTCAGATAAATGGCAGCGACAATCATGGTAGCGATAGGGGCTGTGGTTGTTACAATGGAAGCATCGATGGGGGAAGTCAGTGATAGTCCGAAAGTGAAACATCCCTGATTCAGGACGATACCCAATAATCCTGCAAAGAACAACATCATCAAGTCGTGCGGCTTTACTTGTTCTTTAGGAGCGAAAATAGAAGCTATCCAAAAACAGATAGCACCTCCTGTCATTCGAAATGTAGCGAGGGAAAGACCTGAAATACCGTTTTCTAACGCCGTTTTACCAATTGGGGACATCAATCCCCACATTATGGCAGCGCCTAGCAATGCCAAATGTCCTTTGTACTTTTGAATAGCCATTCTTTTTACCTTAAATAACAGTGCAAATGTAGGAGGTTTTTTTTATATTTTCTATCTTTGCTTATAAGTAAATCTATCAAAAATGAAAAAACAAGCTGATTATATAAAACGTATTGAGATAAAGCGGCTTTGGGGCCGTAAAGATATCTCATGGGAACTGCGTCCGGATGTCAATATTCTGAGCGGAGTGAATGGTATCGGCAAGAGCACTATCCTGAACAGATCTGTGAACAGTCTGACGGCTTTGGAAGGCGGAGCGTTGAGTAACGGTTCGACTCCCGGGGTACATTTTGTCTTTTCTCCAGAAGATGCGACCCTGATACACTTTGATGTAATCCGTAGTTTTGACCGTCCGTTGATTCATTCGGAACTTCTCGAAAAGATGGCGGATAAGAATGTTAAGACAGAATTGGATTGGCAACTTTATCAGTTGCAACGGCGTTATCTGGATTATCAGGTAAATATCGGTAACCGCATCATCGAGTGCCTTACCTCCGGTGGTCCTGACGGTCAGCTTCGTGCCGCCGAGATGTCTTACCCCAAGACAAAATTCCAGAATCTGATGGATGACTTGTTTGGTGAGACCGGTAAGAAAATCATTCGTAAAAGCAATGAGATTTTGTTTGAACAGGATGGAGATATACTTTATCCTTATCAACTGTCTTCCGGCGAGAAGCAGATTTTGGTTATTTTGCTGACGGTTCTGGTACAAGACAATCGCCGCGGGGTCTTGTTTATGGATGAGCCTGAAGTATCCTTGCATGTGGAATGGCAGCAACGCCTTATTTCATTGATACGGCAATTGAATCCTAATGTACAGATTGTATTGACAACTCATTCGCCTGCTGTGATTATGGATGGCTGGCTGGATGCAGTGACCGAGGTGAGTGATATTACAAAATAAACAATTTCTAACGACGATACTATGGGAAAAAGATTGTCCGAGAATCTGTCCTCCTTATATATTGGTGCGGCCAACAAATTGAAACCTAAATGTTCGCGACGCAAGATTATTGCATACGTTGAGAGTTATGATGATATTTCATTCTGGCGTACCTTGTTAGGTGAATACGAAAATGAAACTCGTTATTTCGAAGTGATGCTTCCTTCGAAAACCACTTTGGCTAAAGGTAAGAAGTCTGTGCTGATGAATGAACTGGGACCTCGGTTGGGACAAAATATGATAGCTTGTGTAGATAGTGATTATGATTATCTGTTGCAGGGGGCTACCCATACCTCACGTTATATAATAAATAACAAATATGTTTTTCATACCTATGCATATGCTATAGAAAACTATCAGTGTTATGCTGAAGCATTGCATGAGGTTTGTGTCATGGCAACGTTGAATGATCATCCATTGGTGGATTTTGTCGCTTTTATGCGTATGTATTCTCAAATAGCTTATCCGTTGTTCATCTGGTCGGTGTGGTTTTATAGAAAACATAATCTTTCCGAATTCTCTTTGCTTGATTTCTGTTCGTATGTAAAATTAGATAGGGTCAGTGTCTATCATCTTGAACGGAGTTTAGAGAGTATGAGCCGCAGGGTGAGGCGTAAATTATTGGAGCTGGAACGCCGCCATCCGAAAGCCTTGGAGGAAATAGAGGCGATGAAGGGGGAATTTGCCAAATTGGGAGTGAATGAGGACAATACCTATATGTTTATTCAAGGACATCACATTATGGATAGTGTAGTGATGAGATTGTTAGTACCTGTCTGCAATGTGTTACGCCGTGAACGTGAAACGGAGATTAAAGAACTGGCAGAGCATAATATGCAGTTTCATAATGAACTGACCAGCTATCAGCGCCGGCAGTTGGGAGTAGACATTGTACTCCGCAAACATACCAGCTATAAGTTATCACCTCTTTATAAAAAATTGGAAGCAGATATAGAACGTTTCTTGAAACATATCTGAATCGGTTATTTCTTATGGGAGGCAAGTGCTTTGGCTATGAAATGATCTAGTGAGAATTTACCCGGTCCTGCTATATACAATAATATGAATACTACCAGATAAATAAAGGCTAATTCTTTAACGGCGAAAGGATCAGAACCATGAACAACAAAGAATGCGATACACATGGTGAAGATCATCGGAATCATTGCCAAGCGATAAAGGAATCCGAAAATGAAAGCCATCGAACAAACCATTTCACCAAAAATAGCCAGTACCAGTGAAAGTTGGCTTCCTATTCCTAAAGGATCGGGAAAACTGCCGGACATGACATCGTAGTTGGCCCATTTCTGTACACCGTGCGACATGAGTAAAACACCAAACAGGATTCGTAAAGCTAATATCAGAAGTGACATAGCAGTGCCATCGGGCTTGGATGGAAATAAGAATTTATAAATGACTGACATAATATTCGTTTTTATTTTTTTTGTTTATACTATATTTATATAAACGTAACAAAAGGGTGAAATGTTCGGAAGTTCTATAAAGTGTAATGTTTGTTATGTGTCAGACAGCGCAATGTAATGATTGGCATTTATAACGATGAGGTGGTATATATGCCTTTTTCTGAGGCAATTAAAAAAGACAAGCCCCCCGATAAATTGCTTATCAAGGTGCTTGATGAATTATGTATTTAATGAAAATAATCATGAAAGGAGAAGTGGAAGTAATTCTTCTGCTTTTTCTATGATGTGAGCCGGATGCAAGGCTTCCAATTCTGTGCGCGGGCGGAATCCCCATGCCACACCTATAGCTGTTACTCCGGCATGATGCGCTGTTTGCATATCTACATTAGAATCACCTACATAAAGTATATCTTCCTGTTTGACTCCTGCTTTTGTCATAATTTCGTTTACGATGGATGGATCGGGTTTTGCGGGGATACCTTCGCGTTGTCCCAATACTTCCACAAAGTTTATTTCAGGAAAATAGTGTGCTATTAACTTTCGGGTAGCTGCCTGGTATTTATTGGAGGCGACCGCTATCATGATCCCTTGCTGTTGCAGTGTTTTTAATAATTCGGAGATACCGGGATAAGGGCGGCTTAAATCGGCATTGTGCTCATCATAATAGGGGATGAATTGTGAACGTATCTTTAATACATTCTCTTCCGTACGTTCCCCTTCAGGCAGAGCACGCTCAAATAATTTATTGATTCCGTTTCCTACAAAAAAGCGGTATGCTTCCGTTTCATGTGTAGGATAGCCATAATATTGTAAGGCTTGGTTGGTGGCGGCAGCTAGGTCGGCAATGGTGTTCAGTAATGTGCCGTCCAGGTCGAATATTACAAGTTTCTTCATATTTGTACTTCTTTTATCGGTGCAAAGTTACTATTTTTGTATGCAAACTAATAATAATGCTTATGAACTTTCTAGAATTAGTGAAGGCGCGCTATTCTGCACGCAAATATGCCAATCGTCCTGTTGAGGCTGAAAAGTTGGATTATATCATGGAATGTGTACGTTTTGCACCATCTGCAGTTAATTTTCAACCATGGCGTTTCCGTATTGTTACAGATGAGGCCGTACTGAAAGCGTTGTATTCATGTTATAAACGGGAATGGCTTGCTACGGCTCCTTGTATCATAGTGGCTTGTGTGGATCATAATGAGTCTTGGCATCGCCGTGCCGATAATAAGGATCATGCTGATATTGATATTGCTATTGCAGTAGAACATCTTTGTCTGGCTGCTGCCGAACAAGGACTGGGTACTTGTTGGGTTTGTAATTTTGATGCTCCGCAATGCAGTGAGGTTTTGGGACTGCCGGAAAATTTGGAACCGGCCGTTTTGATTCCGGTCGGTTATGCGGAGGATGAACCTACAGAAAAGAAGCGGAAACCATTAAATGAAATCCTTCTTTAAAAAATCACAAAACCACCTTTCGGAGTGTCATCGGGCAGGCAGATTCAATTTCCTTTTACAGTGGATGAAGGTACTGTTAATTTCTTGACCTGATGACTGTTCCGGATTTTAAGCACATTTCTTTAGACTCTTCTTATTTTCTGATAATTTTGCATATTTTGTATTCCATTTATGATAGAAGTAAAGCCGAAATGGCTAAATTTGAGCACTTTTTAGGCTTTGAATAACCTATGAGTGTAGTAAGTACTATTAATAACACTGAAAATTATGGAGAACATAGGAGTTGGATTGATGTTGATGGTGGTCGGTATGGCGACCGTCTTTGTCATTCTCCTCATCGTTATCTATCTAAGCAAGTACCTTATTACTGTTGTCAACAAAGTGGCCCCCGAAGAGACCCCCAAAAAAGACACCTGCTGTAGCACCTACGGCAGATACTGGTGCTATGGATGCTATTAAGGCGGCAGTTGAGATTTTGACAGCAGGTAAAGGTCAGGTGATAAAGATTGAGAAGTTATAATCCAAAAAAAGAAAAACACATTTATCAAAAATGGAAAGAGAAGTAAAATTTAGTCTGGTCTTCCGCGATATGTGGCAGAGTGCGGGTAAGTACGTGCCTCGTGTAGACCAGTTGGTTAAGGTTGCCCCGGCTATTATTGAAATGGGCTGTTTCGCCCGTGTGGAAACAAATGGTGGTGGTTTTGAACAGGTAAATTTATTGTTTGGTGAAAATCCGAATAGAGCTGTGCGCGAGTGGACGAAACCCTTCCACGAAGCAGGCATCCAGACTCATATGCTGGACCGTGCGCTGAACGGTCTCCGCATGAGTCCCGTCCCGGCAGATGTCCGTAAATTATTCTATAAGGTTAAACATGCGCAAGGAACAGATATTACCCGTACTTTCTGCGGATTGAATGATGTCCGCAATATTATCCCTTCTATCGGCTATGCTCACGAAGCCGGAATGATTTCACAATGTTCGCTCTGTATCACTTTTTCTCCGATACATACTGTGGAATATTATGTGAATATGGCCAAGCAGCTTATAGAAGCCGGAGCCGATGAAATCTGTATTAAAGATATGGCCGGCATCGGACGTCCCGTTTCATTGGGAAAGATTGTTGCCGGAATCAAGAAGATTAAAAATATTCCTATACAGTATCACTCTCATGCGGGGCCCGGATTCAATATGGCTTCTATTTTGGAAGTATGCCAGGCTGGTTGCGACTATATTGATGTAGGTATGGAACCATTGTCATGGGGAACCGGCCATGCTGATTTGATTAGTGTGCAAGCCATGTTGAAAGATGCCGGATTTAAAGTGCCCGAAATTAATATGGAAGCGTATATGAAAGTGCGTTCCATGATTCAGGAGTTTATGGATGATTTCCTTGGTTTATATATCAGTCCCAAAAACCGTCTGATGAATTCTTTACTGATTGCTCCGGGATTGCCGGGCGGCATGATGGGAAGTTTGATGGCCGATCTTGAAACGAATCTGGAATCTATCAACAAGTACAAGGCAAAACGTAACCTGCCGTTTATGACTCAGGATGAATTGTTGATCAAGTTGTTCAATGAAGTTGCTTACGTATGGCCGCGTGTGGGTTATCCTCCTTTGGTTACTCCGTTCAGCCAGTATGTGAAGAACCTTGCCATGATGAATGTAATGGCTATGGAGAAAGGTAAGGAACGTTGGGGAATGATTGCCGATGATATTTGGGATATGATTTTGGGTAAAGCGGGACGTTTACCGGGTAAACTGGCCCCTGAAATTATTGAAAAGGCAGAACGTGAAGGCCGCAAGTTCTTTGATGGCAATCCGCAGGACAATTATCCCGACCAGTTGGAAAAATATCGCAAGATGATGCTTGAAAAACAATGGGATAAAGGACAGGATGACGAAGAACTGTTTGAGTATGCCATGCATCCGGCCCAGTATGAAGCTTATAAGAGCGGGAAGGCAAAAGAAGACTTCTTGGCAGATGTGAAGAAACGTCGTGAGGAGAAAGCGAATGCCACTACTCCTGTCGAAGCTGAAAACAAGACCAAGGTATTGACGGTGGATGTGAACGGGCAACCTTATCGCGTTACAGTGGCATATGGTGCTGTAGATCCTGCTACGCTGACAGCTCCTTCGGGTGCAGTTCCTGCACAAGCTGCTCCTGCTCCAGTAGGGGAAGGGAAAGATGTGCTTTCTCCGTTGGAAGGTAAATTCTTCTTGGTAAAGAATGCCCAGGAAACTCCGAAGAAGGTGGGTGAAAAGGTTAATAAAGGTGATGTGATTTGTTACGTCGAAGCAATGAAGACTATAATGCGATTCGTGCGGAATATGACGGTACTATAACTGCTATTTGCGCTAATTCGGGTGACACGGTTTCAGAGGATGACGTATTAATGAAAATAGTATAATGGAAGATATATTTGAAAGACTTTATGATATGACTGCTTTCAGCAATATTATTGCTGAACCGCAATTCTTGATAATGTATGCCATTGCGTTCATCTTACTTTACTTGGGGATCAAGAAAAAGTACGAACCGCTGCTGCTGATTCCGATAGCTTTCGGAGTGTTGCTGGCTAACTTTCCCGGTGGTGAGATGGGGGTTGTCCAGGCCGATGAGAACGGCATGGTAATGGTGAATGGAGCACTGAAGAACATCTGGGAAATGCCGTTGCACGAAATTGCGCACGACTTGGGCCTGATGAACTTTATCTACTACATGTTGATTAAGACCGGTTTTCTTCCGCCTATCATTTTTATGGGGGTAGGTGCTTTGACAGACTTTGGTCCGATGTTGCGTAATTTGCGGCTTTCTATTTTCGGAGCTGCTGCACAGTTGGGTATTTTCACAGTATTGTTGGTAGCTATCTTGATGGGGTTCACTCCGAAAGAGGCGGCTTCATTGGGTATTATTGGTGGAGCAGACGGTCCTACCGCTATCTTTACCACTATTAAACTGGCTCCCCATTTGCTAGGGCCGATTGCTATTGCCGCTTATTCGTATATGGCTCTGGTACCCGTTATCATTCCGTTGGTTGTGAAAATCTGGTGTACGAAGAAAGAATTGAGTATCAATATGAAGGAACAGGAAAAGAAATATCCTTCTTCGGTAGAAATCAAGAATCTTCGTGTGCTGAAGATTGTATTTCCGATTGTAGTGACTACGGTGGTCGCTCTGTTTGTGCCAAGTGCAGTGCCTTTGATTGGTATGTTGATGTTTGGTAACTTGATTAAGGAAATAGGTAGTGATACTTCACGTTTGTTTGATGCAGCTTCAAATAGTATCATGAATGCGGCAACTATCTTCTTGGGGTTGTCAGTCGGTGCGACAATGACTACGGAGGCATTTTTGAATTGGACTACTATCGGTATTGTGATAGGTGGTTTCTTGGCGTTTGCCTTGTCTATTTCCGGTGGTATCTTGTTTGTGAAGTTGGTGAATCTTTTCACTAATAAGAAGATCAATCCACTGATTGGGGCTACAGGTTTGAGTGCTGTGCCCATGGCCAGCCGTGTGGCTAATGAAATTGCTTTGAAGTATGACCCCAAAAATCATGTGCTTCAATATTGTATGGCAAGTAACATTTCAGGAGTTATCGGTTCTGCCGTGGCTGCCGGTGTGCTGATTTCATTCCTACAATAAAAATCATCGTATTTAAATTGTTCGGGCACGAATTATACGGAAATTACAGGTGTTTTAGACAATACTGTAAGATCTGTATAGTTCGTGTTTTTTATTCTCTTTCTGTATCGTTCTCCTGGCTAAAACAAATAGAATAGGCCCTCTCCTCACGAAGAAAGCCTATCGTTAGATTAATGTTTAATATAAGAGAGAGTTTTATAGTCCTAACAGTTCATTGAACTTCTCTGCTGTCTTGGGATCTGACGGACGGGTCATATTGGCAGAGATGATTTTGCCATCCCGATCCAGCAGGATAAAACGGGGAATGCCGTTGATGAGGTAAGCATCCATAAAGGTCCTGTCTGTTCCCATGTGTAACTGGATCCCTTTTAGTTGATCCTTTGTTACCATGTTCTCCCATGCCTTTTTGTTCTTGTCGCATGACAGGCTGACAAAATGAATATCCTTTCCTGCATATTTCTCTTCCAATTCCTTTAACGCAGGAAGTTCTCCACGGCAAGGGCCACACCAGGTAGCCCACACGTCAATATAGATATATTTCCCTTTCAAATCTGCCAAAGATACTGTTTTTCCATTGATATCCGGATAGGAGAAGCTAGCTGCTGAGGGATTGCCTGATCTTAATTTTTCCCACTTGGTACAAAGTGCGTTGAATTTTTCTATGGACTTTGCATCCTTCACATGTTTGCGGAATAGGACAATCAGCCCGTCTGCTTCATCCAGCCCGTTATTGTCTACAAAGTTATAAACAAATTGGTCAATCAGAAATTCTGCAACCTTTTCATCCTGTATGGTTGCATCTACGTAGTTTACACTTTGTTCTGTAGAACTTGATGCAACTGTTTTTCCTTTATTACTAAAGGCACTGATAGCATCGGGAAGAAAAGCCTTATATTCTTTTAGAGTTAATAAACTGGCATTGATCGGAGTAATAGCTTCCAGTTTTTCATAATATGCTTTGGAAGGAATATAGTTGTCATCCTTTCCAAAATGAGGATGATACAAAGCGTATTTGGAGAAATAATAATACGTATAGAATTGCAAACGTATTTTTTCCTGTGTAGTGAAATCGGCTGGAAGTTTTGCGGCTTCCAATACTTGGCAATTGGCTGCGTACAGGCTGTCCCCTTTGTGTATGAGGGCGGCCTCTTGCATTTTCATATCGGGCATACCGAGTGATTGGAGCTCTTTGCTTCCCAGATAGGTGTTGATAGCGGCACCTGCTCCTTCAAAGGTTGTGTTTCTCCACATGTTGTCACTGTCGAATGACAAGGTAAGGTCTTGATTGGGATCCAGATAAAGAGTACGGCGTCCGCGTGTGTATTGCATGGTTACATATTGCGGAGTGAATCCTGTGATTTCTATGTTGCCGTTTCCAGCGGCATCAATCGCCACTTCTTTTTGTTCGCCACTTTGGCTGAAAGTCAATCTCACTTTGACCTTCTCATTGGGATTGGTGACCTTAAAAGTGAGCTTTGCAGCTTCTGTAGCGGTAAAGGTACTCAGCGCAAGGCCAAGTACCATGATGGATTTTAGAGTTCTCATCTTATTTTTTTCTTTTAGGTTTCATTTTCAATGCATCGGGACGCATGTTATTAGACTTTCTTTCCGTATGCGGGTTCTGTGCTGAGGCAGGCAGGGATGGGGGCTTTGCCGTTCAGTTTGCGAAGTACCATTTCCAAGGCGGCTGCATATTCCTGATGGATGAAAGCATCATCTCTGTCTGTTTGGTTATAAGCAATGTATTGCAGATAGCCTACACATTTGTTGAACCAGAATTCGGGAAGTTCCTCTGCTTTGTATCCCAAACGGGCGATAAATTTCAGTCTACTGATTAACTCTTGCTGATTGACTGTGGTGTCTGCAATCATCGCATCAATCTGGGTAGCTGCCGCTTCATACTTTTGTTCCCGGATATCATTATTGATACGGATCATTTTCAGATTGAAATCTTTTCCTTCATAGTTGCATAAGGCTTCAATTTCCGCCAATTCGCCGTATGAAGTTTCTTTTGCCAATTTAGCGTCAACAGCTTTTTTGCCGAAACGCTGGCAGAAATCCGCATAATTGTCTGATACTTGCTTCAGGTACGGGTTCATGCCATTGATGGTGTTTACATATACTTCCCATACATTCGGATCAGTCAGTTTGGCACCTCCTTTTATTAATTCATCAAAAGCGGCTTGTACGTTATTGCGTGCATAGACTGAATAGTGATAATTGATGTAATCAATCAAGAATGCACGTTCTCTGTTCCCCTTGGTATATTGCTCTTGCAGGTAAAAAGAGCGTTTGGTAGGAATGTTTGCATCTTTTCCTGTCTGAATAAACTGTTCGGGAGTCTGACGGCTGCTGCTGCGATGAACGATTTCTTCGGTGGCAGGATCTATGAATGCATAGGTGGGATAACTGCGTACACCGTATTTCTTGGCTAATGTAATTCCTTCACCTTCTTCAGCATCAATTTTGAGGTTGATGAAAGTTTGGTTATAGTAGTAACCCACTGTAGGCAATGAGAATACGGTTTGTGCCATATTCAGGCAAGGTCCGCACCATTGGGTATAGAAATCAATGAATATCAGTTTATTTTCTGCTTTGGCCTTGGCTACGGCTTCTGCCCAAGTAGTGCCGTGCAGGAAATTGATTCCTGCATTCTGGGCATTTAAGTGAATCGCATAGATACATGCGAAAATGAGTAAGATATATTTTTTCATGTCTTTGAATTTAATATGTTAATAACCAGGGTTTTGTTTACATTCCAGATTAGAACTGATTTCTGACGACGGAATGGCATCGATACGGCGGTCTATGATGCGTTGGTAATAATTGTCTCCTTGTGCTTCCGATTTTTCATATTCTTTTTCCAAAGCTTCTCTTAACGTCTTGTTCAAAGCAAGCAGACGGGTGAAATCGGGTTTCTCTGTGTATCCTGCAAAACGGATCATGGCAAACCATTCATGCCAGTTCTCGAAAGACAATTCCAGCATCCATTCGTTGAATATGGCGGTTTCCAGTTCTTCGGTATTGGCTGGAAGAATTATTTCGGCTCCTGCTCTTTCGCGTAGTTTACGGATCGGTGCGTAGGCTTCGGATATAGAGGCTCCCGAACGATACAAGGCTTCGGCTTTTATCAGATAAAGTTCAGAAACACGGCTGAAGATGACAGGCATGTCATTGGCATCATTCAGCAGCTTCTTTACCGATTTCAGGTTGTAGGCTACCGTAGAACTGCGGCTGTCCATCAGGCTGTCTACTTTAGAGAAGATGGCATCGGCGCGAGGATCATCCCCCACCAGTTCCACATACTCATTGGTGGGCCCCCAGTAACCTTGTTTTTTCGTGGGGCTGTTACCGTAACATTGCTGACGGGTTGAAGTGTTGGTGGCATCTTTTTGGTCGAATACACGAGCGAATAGAATCTCTTTGGTTGTTGAAAACTTATCAAAAACGTCACCATAGTTTGCTTCCGGCAATGGAGAATTTGTATCAATTGCATCATTAACTGCTGCTACCGCTTCTGTGTATTTTCCTGCATACAGCAATACTCTTGCCTTTAATGCCTTGGCTGCTTCTTTAGAAGCTTGTGAAAGCTTTTTCCAATCAGGAGCTTTTTCAATAGCTATTTCCAGTTGATCCAGAATATATTGATAAGAATCGGCTACGGAGCTACGCGCCTTTAAAGCATTGGATACGGATGGAGCTTCATTACGCATGACAACTCCGTATTCACTATTCATATCCCAAAATTCGCAGTAACGAACCAAGATATTGAAGTAGGCCAAAGCGCGTAAATAGGCTATTTCACCTAACACTTCGGCTCTACGGTTTCCGGAGAACTCTCCGTCACTCATGCGGTTACAGGCTGTTTCCAGGAAGTTGGCGTTTTTGATCACAGCGTAATCTGCATCCCATTCTGTTGCATCACTGAATGATAGGGTAGGCAACATTCGTTCGGAGTAGTAAACGGCATTACCGGCACTTACAATTTCTTGACGCCACATGGTTCCGGCTTTGAATGAGCCGCTGACTGTAGGAAATATGACATTGAATCCATTTCCAGGTAAGGAGTAATAAATTCCATTTAGAGCAAGCTCTACGGCAGCAGGTGTAGTGATGGCACCGTCTAAATCTGCTTCGAATTCGGGCTTTTGGTCTAAGACATCTACCAACTGGCACGAGGAAACGCCCATTGTAAGTAAAGCTAAGAATATATATTTTTTCATTCGATTATACATTTAAATGATTATAAGTTAATTTTTAAACCTGCCGAGAAGGAACGGAAACCCGGATAAGTGGAGGTTTCATAGTTACCGCCATAGTTGCTGTTACTGTTTACAGTAGCAGGGTCTGTTCCCGGATAAGAGGTGATAGTGAACAAATTGGTAGCTGAGATAAATATTTGCCCTTTAATTACTTTGTTTAAAGGCAAATTATAAGTCAGACGCACTTCCTGCAAACGGAAGAAGGAGGCATTAAACAATTCATGATCGGTTAGTCTAGGTACACCGTCACCTATATACAAGGCCGGGTATTTGGCATCTTTGTTGGTGTCAGACCATCTGTCATTCAATCCATAGTCAATCAAACCGGTTAATTGTCCGGGTAGATTCTGCAATGTTTTGTTATAAATCTTCAAACCACCGATCTGATATCCGAAGTTGGCGAACAGGCTGAATTGTTTATAAGATAAATTGGCAGTCAGACCGCCGAACAGATCCGGATCAGGATTACCGATAATAACACGGTCATTGTAGTTGATGATTCCATCTCCATTTAAATCCTTAATTTCCAAATGTCCCGGTTTTAATGAGTTACCATCGTAATAACTTTGTCCCTTTGATTTAGCATAGGCATTCAATTCATCTATTCTGGTTTGATCTTGTATGATCCCGGCATATTCATAACCATGGAAAGCTCCCATTGGATAGCCTACAGCCAATACTTGGTCGGCATAGCTGCCTTGAACTACTACATCCATAGCTGATTGTGCTCTACCTTCTTCAACCAGTTTGGTGACTTTATTCTTGTTATGTGACATATTCAAGGTCAGGTCCAAGTTCCAGTCTTTAGTAGATAATACACGGCCTACCAGGTTTATTTCAATACCGCGGTTGGTCAATGCTCCGATATTACGGTTCATCTGCATAGAGCCACCGGTTGCACTGGGCGG
>OKWC01000147.1_pt1 | contig 13918 bp, 16 predicted proteins | sample 1606971 | NCBI WGS metagenome assembly OKWC01 (sample SAMN04414076, study PRJEB24778) | human gut metagenome | material: faecal | host: Homo sapiens
TGCGTCGTCACAGCGTCGTGCTTTTCGGCTGTGCCTTCCGTCAGGGGTTGGAACCAGTGGGTGTAGTGGGTTACACCTAGCTCGGTTGCCCAGCGTTTCATGCCTGCCGCCACTCGTCGGCTATGGCACGCTCCAGGGGGGCGCCGTTGTCCATGGCGTCCGTCAGTTTGGCATAGACGGCGCCGGGCAGATACTTGAACATTTTCTCGCGGTTGAAAACGTATTTGGCGAAATATTCACTGGGCCTTTCGGCTGGTGTCTCCACCGTTGCTGCTTTCTTCTTGAAAGCCGTTTCGACTACTCTGAATCTTAATTTTGACATAATACCTAAATTTGTTTAGTTGTTAATTAGTAGAATGAATGGAAAAAACTTTTGTGATTAATTGTATGCCGACTCGCCATGCTCGTAGATATCGAGTCCTTCCTCTTCAATGCGTTTCGGAACACGCAAGCCATGTATCTTGTCCAGCACTTTAAAGACAATGAAGCCCATGCCTGCCGCCCACACTCCTACTACGGCCGCGCCGAAGAGCTGTGCCAGCAGGAAGCTGCTTCCGCCGCCATAGAACAGCCCCTCTTCTGTAGCGAAGAGTCCCGTAAGAATCGTTCCCAGGCAACCGCAAACACCGTGTACGGACGATGCGCCTACGGGGTCGTCAATTTTCAGCACATGGTCGATAAAGTCGACTGCAAATATCATTACCACGCCGCAAATGGCACCGATAAGTACAGACCCGAAAGGCGATACCAGGTCACATCCCGCCGTGATGCCCACCAGTCCTGCCAGCACACCGTTCAGTGTGAGGGACAAGGAAGGTTTGCCATACTTCATCCAACTCGCCACCAGTGCGAAGAAACCTCCTGCACAAGCTGCCAGGTTGGTGGTGAGGAACACATGCGAAATGGCCGTCTGGTCTCCACTTGTTGCCGCTGCCAACTGCGAACCGGGGTTGAACCCGAACCAGCCGAACCAAAGGATAAACACGCCCAGGCAGGCAAGCGTCAAACTATGACCGGGGATGGCCCTTGATTTGCCGTCTTTCCCGTATTTGCCAATACGCGGCCCCAGAATGGCGGCGCCCACCAAGGCAATCCATCCACCTACGGAGTGAACCACCGTAGAACCGGCAAAGTCATGGAAAGTAGTGCCGAACGTCCTCATCATAAAGGAGCCTTCGTCTCCGTTCATCAGCCATCCGCCGCCCCAGGTCCAGTGGCCGGAAACCGGATAAATGAGTACGCTGATAAAGACAGTATAGACCAGATACATGGAGAACTTGGTACGTTCCGCCATGGCTCCGGACACGATGGTGGCCGCCGTGGCGCAGAATACAGTCTGGAAAATCAGGAAGCCTTCGATGGGCAATCCGTTGTCGATGATTTTGTCCATCGCCTCCAAGTTGAAAAATGGGGGCGCCCACAAAACCGCCTATGCCGAACATCAGCCCGAAGCCGATGAACCAGAACAGGATGGAGCCGAACATGAAGTCTACCAGATTTTTCATCAGCACGTTGGCCGTGTTCTTGGTACGGATGAACCCGGCTTCTACCAGTGCGAATCCCGGTTGCATGAAGAATACCAGCATGGCGGCAAGTAGCATCCATACGGTGTTGAGTCCGGTAGCAAGTTCGCCTAGGGCCCCGGCGGTTGCATCGGGCGCCGCGGTGGTGGCTGCCACGCCTGCATCTTGCGCCCAAAGGCCGGCGGGGAGCATAAATAAGAGTATAGTATCCATAATTTTTCTCGTTTACGTTGTAGTATTGTTTTATTCCCGACTTTACTTTTGCCGGTAAAGGGAAGTAGCTTGCGCTTATTTTTCCTGTTCTGCATTATACAGGGCTATGTCACCCCGCTCGCCCGTGCGTATGCGGACGGCGTCTTCAATGGGGATGACGAAAATACGTCCGTCGCCTATCTCGCCGGTGTGCGCCGCCTTGATGATGGCTTGCACTGTTTTCTCCACATTCTTTTCGCGCACCACGATGGAAACCAGGATTCTTTCAATCGAACTGGTATCATACACCACACCACGGTAGATACGTCCCTGGCGTGCTTTACCAATGCCTCTTACATCGTAGTAGGAAAACCATTCGATGTCGGCTTCGAGCAACGCGTCCTTTACGTCCTCGAACTTGGTCTTACGGATAATAGCCTCAATTTTCTTCATTGTTGTACTTGTAATTTATATGTTCCAATCTTTTTACCTTTTTAAAAACTGATACCTCTCTCTACTTTGTCGTTATGTCTGAATTTGTTATTGTATCTGCATTTTCAGCACTTCCTGTCAGAAACTCAGTCCGAATACGAAATAGGCCCCTTCGGTGCGCGGATTCACCGTCACCTTGGCGAAGGCGGGGACTGAGAATGAGTCTGTAATCTTGATTTCCTTGGATACCCCAAGGCTGATGTCACATACGGCGAACCCGTCCGAACCGCTGCATTCCGGATCTGCGGACACGTTATAGAAGTCATTGGCCCATGGCGTGGCTCCTATTTCTGCCGTCCAGTCCAGGCCTGCCAGTTTGAAGGGGGCGGCGAGTGATATGTAAGAGGAGTAAGCCCGGTCGCCGTCCTTGTTCACCCCGTCGGCACCTGCAAAGTTGGTATACCAGTTCACTGCCAGCGGACCGAAATCGTAGCCTATCTGCGCTTCGAATACATGGCTGGTATGGTGCGTGCCATAGTGGAAATAGCCGGGGCCGCCATTGAACCAGTAGTCTGTCACCGAAATGCTGAAACCGCCGGTGCTGTAGCCCAGCGTCAGGTCCAGTTCTTTCGTATCAGCGGACTCAATGCCTGCGGATCCCCATGCGCCGAGCGAAAATCCTTTGTAGGCAACGGACAATGACGGCTGTATGCTTACGCCTCCCAAATCCTGTCCGCGCCAAATATAGCCGCTTACCAAGTCAGCTCCTACGCTGGCTTCCACCTTGTCTTGAGCGATGCTCGTTGCCGGCACTGTCATGGACAGGCCTAATAGCAATGCCGTTTCCTTAAAATTCATCTTCATAGCTTTTTACCTTTTAATTAATAATAGTGAGTATGTCATATTTTATATACCTATTGGCTTGATTGATGTAAGTCCGATGCAAGCACAAAGTGCTTCAAGGTGTTGTCATGTACTGTGCTCAGAGCAACCATTTTCTGATCCGTTTCATGGCTTCTTCGCAATCCGCCCGCTCTCCGAAAGCGGTCAAGCGGATATATCCTTCACCACTGGGGCCGAAGCCTACTCCCGGCGTGCCCACTACATTGGCTTCATACAGCATCTGTTCAAAGAATTTCCACGAGTTTACCTCACCCGGTGTCTTCACCCACAGGTAGGGGGCGTTCTCTCCGCCGAAAACTTTGAGTCCTGTACTTTCCAACGCTTCTTTCATGATGCGGGCGTTAGCCATATAATACTGTATGATGGCTTTCACTTGCTTTTTGCCCTCGGGGGTATAGATCGCTTCGGCACCACGCTGGGTGATATAGGATGTGCCGTTGAACTTGGTGCACTGGCGGCGGTTCCACATCCGGTTCAGCGGAATGCGCTCTCCTTCCAGCGTGGCGGCTGTGAGTTCTTTCGGTACGACGGTGTATCCGCAACGCACCCCGGTGAATCCGGCCGTCTTCGAGAAACTGCGAAATTCTATCGCTACTTTCTTCGCTCCTTTTATCTCATAAATGGAGTGAGGAATGTCCGGGTCTTGTATGTAGGCCTCGTAGGCAGCATCGTAAAGGATGAGGGTATCATTTTCCAATGCATAGTTCACCCATTTTTTCAGTTCGGCCTTGCTAATGACCGTCCCCGTAGGGTTATTGGGATAGCAGAGGTATAGGATATCTATCCTGCGGTCGGGAATTTCGGGCACGAAATTATTCTCGCTCAGGCAAGGCAAGTATACCACGTTGCTCCATCGCCCGTCTTCCAGTATCCCGGCACGGCCGCACATTACGTTCGAATCGATGTATACGGGGTAGATGGGGTCTGTCACGCCGATGCTGTTGTCGTGGCGAAGGATGTCTCCGATATTTCCCGTATCGCTCTTGGCGCCGTCACTGATAAAGACTTCGCCGGGTTCCAGATAGACGCCGCGCGGAGCGTAATCGTTCCTGATGACGGCATCTATCAGGAAATCATAACCTTGTTCGGGACCGTAACCGTGGAATGTCTCTTTGTTTGCCAGCTCGTCTACTGCCTTATGCATGGCTTCGATGGAAGCTTGAGGCAGCGGGCGGGTTACATCTCCGATACCCAGGCGGATAAGGTCCGTTTTGGGATGAGAGACTTTGAATGCATTTACCTTTTTGGCAATGTCCGAAAACAAGTAATTGTTTGGTAGTTTTAAAAAATGTTCGCTTACTAGTGCCATCGTTGTTATTGTTTTTATCGTTGTTTTAAGTTTTTCAAAATCATTATCACATCTCTATTTCGCCTTCGAAAACCTTTCCGGCCGGACCGGTCATGTATACATGTCCGTCTTTCTCGTCCCAGTGGATGTGGAGATCGCCTCCGTCCATCCTTACCCACGATTTTCGTCCGGCTTTATGGTTCAGTACGGCCGCCACGGCGGTGGCGCAAGCCCCTGTTCCACAAGCCATTGTGATGCCTGAACCTCTTTCCCACACTCTCATCCGTAAGGATTGGTCCGGCAATATTTCTACAAATCCACATTGGTCCGCTCAGGAAAAAGCGGATGATTTTCCAGTTTCGGACCAACCGCCGGCAAATCCACCTCTTTTATATCATCTACGAAAATGACAACATGCGGATTTCCCATGCAGACGAATGTTCCTTTGTATTCTTTTCCATCGGCCAAGATAGTTTCTGCCAGCATTCCGCCGGTTTTCGTAGCTATCTGTCCGGGGTTTGATAGCAGGGGCGTACCCATATCTACGGTTACATCCTTCACCACCCCGTTGCCTGTATGAAGTTTCAGGATTTTGATTCCCGAAAGGGTTTCCAGTGTGATCACCTCCTTATCCGTCAATCCTTTCTCGTATACATATTTGCCTATGCAGCGCGAGGCGTTTCCACACATCATGCTTCGGAGCCGTCTGCATTGAATATACGCATACTGAAATCCGCTTTTCGGATGCTCCAATCAGTACCAGACCGTCTGCACCGATACCGGTATGATAAGCGCTCCATTTTCTGGCGGCTTTTATCGGATCTTGCAGCGGAGAAGACAAGGTATTTACATAGATATAATCATTGCCGGTTCCTTGCATCTTGGTGAACTTGATAGTTGTTGCCATTTTGATTAATACTTATTTATTGTTGTTTCCTTTTGCTTTTAATTATATGCAAATATATGTCTTTTTGATATTTTATAAGATATAATCGTTTCTATTTTCTTATTTATTTTCACTCTAATAACAAATAGAAACCGAAATGTTTGTTTTATCTTTCAAATTACATCAGAACAAGGGAAGATAGTTTTGAATTATAAGTCAATAGGTCGTTATATGGTTGAGGGATGTAATATTCCTATTATTATACTCCGGTTGATTGACTATAAAGGGGGGATGCCGTCCTAAATACAATCTATATGAATAAAAGAAATGCCCAAACTTACAATTTAAAAGTATTTTTCACAATATATCTTTCAAATATTAAATAGACACGTCATACATACAACAAACTGTAAGACAGGGACGCAAGACTGCATCTTTTTATCAAAAGAAAGCATCAGCTCTTCATCAAAAAGAAATAAATTACCTACTTTTGCAGAACAATATGAAATACAAACCAACATTATTATAAACCAAAGACAGCAATAATGGCAAAAACAGAGCAAACAGGTCTTTATGACGCAACCAACGAACATGACGCTTGCGGCGTAGGCATGGTAGTCAACATTCATGGCAACAAATCGCATGAATTGGTAGACTCCGCATTAAAGGTATTGGAAAACATGCGCCACCGAGGCGCAGAAGGAGCCGATAACAAAACCGGCGACGGAGCCGGAATCATGCTACAGATTCCCCACGAATTCATCCTCCTGCAAGGCATCCCCGTACCCGAAAAAGGAAAATACGGAACCGGACTCGTATTTCTGCCCAAAGACGAAAAAGAGCAAGCCAGCATCCTGAGCATTATGATTGAAGAAATAGAACGCGAGGACTTACCTTGATGCACCTGCGCAATGTGCCCACCAACCCCGCCTGCCTGGGCAAGGACGCACGGGCCACCGAACCGGACATCAAACAGGTATTCATCACCGGAGTGACAGATGCGGACAGCCTGGAACGCACCCTCTACATCATCCGCAAGAAGATAGAAAAGCGCGTGCGGCACACGGACTTCTACATCGTTTCGCTATCGGCAAAAAACATTATATATAAAGGTATGCTCTCGTCCATGCAAGTGCGCGAGTACTTCCCGGACCTGACGCAACCCTATTTTACCAGTGGATTGGCATTGGTACACTCCCGTTTCAGCACCAACACATTTCCTACATGGAGCCTCGCCCAACCGTTCCGTTTGTTAGCGCACAACGGCGAAATCAATACCATCGCGGTAACCGGGGTTGGATGGAGGCGCGCGAAAGTGTCCTTTCCTCTCCGGCACTAGGGGATATCAAAGACATCCGTCCCATTATCCAGCCGGGCATGAGCGACAGTGCCTCACTGGACAATGTGCTGGAATTTTTTGTGATGTCGGGACTGAGCCCTGCCCCATGCCATGGCGATGCTGGTACCCGAATCGTTCAAACGACAAAAACCCTATCAGTGAAGAGTTGAAAGCGTTTTACGAATACCATTCCATCCTGATGGAACCTTGGGACGGGCCTGCCGCGCTGCTGTTCAGTGACGGACGCTTTGCCGGAGGAATGTTGGACCGCAACGGCCTGCGCCCTGCCCGTTACCTCATTACCAATAATGACATGATGGTAGTGGCCAGTGAAGTAGGCGTGATGGATTTCGAACCGGGAGAGATTAAAGAGAAAGGGCGTCTGCAACCGGGCAAAATACTGATGATTGATACCGAACAGGGTAAAATATATTATGACGGTGAACTGAAAGAACAACTGGCGTCGGCCCGCCCCTATCGCGCATGGCTGTCTGCAACCGCATCGAGCTCGATACCTTAAAAAGCGGACGCAAGATAGACAACCGGATAGACGGCTATGACCGTATGCTGCGTACCTTCGGCTTCTCGCGCGAGGATATAGAACGCACCCTCGTGCCGATGTGCAACACAGGGGCCGAGCCCATCGCCTCTATGGGTAACGACACGCCGCTGGCCGTCCTTTCGGACAGGCCGCAGTTGCTGTTCAACTATTTCCGGCAACAGTTTGCCCAAGTGACCAATCCCGCCATCGACCCTATCCGTGAAGAGTTAGTCATGTCGCTCACCGAGTACATCGGGGCCGTGGGAATGAATATACTGGTGCCCAGCGAAAGCCATTGCAAAATGGTACGCCTGCCCCATCCCGTGCTGAACAACACCCAACTGGACATCCTCTGCAACATCCGGTATAAAGGATTCAATACCGTGAAACTCCCTATCGTATTCGAGGTGAGCAAGGGAAAAGCCGGATTGCAAGAGGCCCTGAACGACCTGTGCAAAAAAGCCGAGCAATCCGTTACGGACGGAGTGAACTATATCATTCTGAGCGACCGTTTTGTGGACGACACCCATGCCGCCATCCCGTCGCTACTGGCAGTTAGCACTGTCCATCATCACCTCATCTCCGTTCAGAAACGCGTGCAAACCGCATTGATTGTAGAAAGTGGCGAGATTCGCGAGGTGATGCACGCCGCCCTGTTGCTGGGATATGGCGCCAGTGCCATCAATCCCTACATGGCCTTCGCCGTACTGGATGAACTGGTGAGGAAAGGCGATGTGCAGATGAATTACGAAACGGCCGAGAAGAATTATATCAAGGCCATCCGCAAGGGCTTGTTCAAGATTATGAGCAAGATGGGCATTTCGACTATCCGTTCCTACCGGGGTGCAAAGATTTTTGAAGCCGTAGGGGTCAGCGAGGAATTGTTGAGAAGCTATTTCGGCACACAGACATCCAGCATCGGAGGCATCCGTCTGGAAGAAGTCGCCAGAGACGCCATCGCCCTGCACGATGCCGGATTCGCTGCAAAAGAAGTGAGCGACATTTTACCGCACAACGGACTGTTCTCTTTCCGCAAAGACGGAGAACGGCACGCCTGGAATCCGGAAACCATCTCCACCCTGCAACTGGCCACCCGGCTGGGCAGCTACAAGAAGTTCAAGGAATTCACCTCCATGGTAGATGGAAAAAGAGTCACCCCTCTTCCTGCGCGACTTCTTCGGACACAAACGAAACCCCATTGATATTGAAAAGGTGGAGCCGGTAGAAAACATCGTGAAACATTTCGTGACAGGAGCCATGTCCTTCGGCGCTATCAGCAAGGAGACACATGAGGCGCTGGCACTGGCCATGAACAAACTGGGCGCACGCAGCAATACGGGTGAAGGAGGTGAGGACAGCGACCGCATTACCGGCACTTACCAGGGTATCTCACTTTGCAGCAAGACCAAGCAGATAGCATCGGGACGCTTCGGAGTCACCGCCGAATACCTGGTCCATGCCGAAGAGATCCAGATAAAGGTGGCCCAAGGCGCCAAGCCGGGAGAAGGAGGACAACTGCCGGGATTCAAGGTAGATGAGGTGATTGCCAAAACCCGCCACTCCATTCCGGGCATCTCGCTCATTTCCCCTCCACCCCACCATGACATTTATTCCATCGAAGATTTGGCCCAGTTGATATTCGACCTGAAAAAACGTAAACCCACAGGCACGAATCAGTGTGAAACTGGTAGCCGAAAGCGGCGTGGGAACCATTGCCGCCGGAGTGGCCAAAGCGAAAGCCGACCTGATTGTCATTTCGGGAGCGGAAGGAGGAACCGGCGCGTCGCCTGCATCGAGTATGCGGTATGCAGGTATCTCGCCCGAAATAGGACTGAGCGAGACGCAACAGACCTTGGTGTTGAACGGACTCCGCGGACAAGTGAAACTGCAAGTGGACGGACAGTTGAAAACCGGACGGGATATTATCAACATGGCCTTGCTGGGTGCGGAAGAATTCGGTTTCGGTACCACCGCATTGATTGTACTGGGATGCGTCATGATGCGCAAGTGCCACACCAACACCTGTCCCGTAGGCGTGGCCACCCAAGACCCCGAACTCCTGTAATTTGCAAATTTTCTTGTGCCTTTTTTAGAAAAGTTAAATATGCCACAGAATACACCGGTAACTAAGGCTTCATAAGTTCGTTTCTCGTTCCTGTTGTAGTCTTGAAAATCGTCTGTCTGTTTTCTAACCGGTAGCTACTGCCGGTGAACTTGATGACTTCACATCGATAAAGCAGCCTGTCAAGCAAAGCGCTGGCAAGGATTTCATCATTCAATGTTTCTACCCATTCTGTAGGTGCCTTGTTGGTTGTAATGATGATGGATGTCTTCTCATGTAGGGTGTTTATCAGGTTGAAGAAGGCAGTTGCTTCCTCTCTTTTCACAGGAAACAGCATGATATCATCTATTGCCAGCAGCTGTGCGCGCAGAATCTTATTATAAGTCATCATGGCCGGAGTTGAGATGTCTTTAAGTCTGAGACAATTTACGATATCCTCCATTGTCATCAGGTATGCCTTGTAACCGGCCTTGACCGCATCAAAGACAAGACCGGCTGCCAGAAATGTCTTTCCGGTTCCTGATGGTCCCATCAGGATCAGGTTATAAGCTTCACGGAGCCATACCAGTTCACGAAGCTCCTTCATCTGCCGGCGGTCTATGCCCTCATAAAAATTGTAGTCGTATTCGTCAAGATCATGTTTTCGGGGCAGACGTGCCGCAACAAGGCGTCTCTCGTAGTCTTTCCTCTCTTTCATCTCAACTTCGGTGCCTAATACCAGGGACAGGAATTCCGGGTAGGTCGGTTTTTCTTCCTGTGCATGATGCAGAATGCTGTCCATGCGGTTTGCAATGTTGTAAAGCCGCAGACGTTTGGCGTGTTCTTTCAATTTTTCACTTTGTATCATTCAAAAAACTTGTTATATTGGTTTATATCTGTTTTTTCAGGATGACAGTCCGCTGTTTCCGGAATGGATGTCGGAGCTTGGAAAGTCATCCCGTTCATATTGTCCTTACTCCTGTGGATTGAGCCGGATATTTCCTGCACGGAAAGACTGTTGTATATGTTTTTTTCCAGACAGGTCCGCAGGGCTGCTATCACTGTTTCTTTGCCGTATTCGGATATCACATGAAGCAGCAGTTTCATATTGTCCCTGTAATAGCGCGGCTTTTCCCTTTCCAGATTCCGGAGCCACAGAATAACGGTGGGGTCATCTTCCGTCCGCTTTCGGATCCGGACCTGCAAGTCATTCACGCTCCGTGTCTTGTCCTTATGATGTCTTTTGTCACATACATTTTTTCCCTTTTCCGGGACACAACTCATGCCTGCATATGAGTTTACCGCTCTCTTTGTCGTACAGCTCGATATGTCCGTTATTCTCAAGAAGCCACACAACGGTGTTCAGGTTCCTGTAGGTGCCAGAGGGCACACTGTAGTAGTTGGTCCGGTACCGTACCGTATTGTCCTTGCGGACATGATACTCTTTCGGCTCATCCTTGGGAGGCACCGGTTCTCCATAGTATGGCAACAGATACTTCCGTTCAATCTCAAACTCCTCAGCCGGGACCAGGCGTGTGGTTCCATGTATCTTGCCGTTTCCTGTTTTTTCCAGCCATTGCACAACTTCGGTGTTCAGGATTTCCGGACTGTGAAATGTCCGTCCGGCAAGAAAGTTACGCTTGACATATTTGACCACATTTTCCACTTTGCCCTTGCTTTCCGGATCAGCGGGACGGCAGAACACGGGCTGGAAATGCTGCTCGTTGACAAAGGCACGGAACGTTCTGGTCAATATGAGGTCACCCAGGTTTTCCCTGACCAGCAGGACTTTGTCCTGGTCATAGATTATCCTTCTTGGCTTCCCTCCGAAATATGCGAAAGCCAGTTCATGGGCATATACGGCTAGGGCTGATGTGAAAGGCGTACAGGAAAAATACACGAACTTCTGCCTGGAACGGCTCATCACCATGACAAAAAATAAACTTTGACAAAGTTGTCCCTGTATGTGGGCATACGGCTTTCTCCGAAATCCATCTGGGCATATTCCCCGTAAGGGGTATCCGGCATTTTCTCATAAACACGTTTGGAAAGACCCTCCTTGTCCAGATTATACTTACGACGTACAGTTTCCACAAAATTGTATACGGTTTTCCCGCAGACGACAGGAAGATCAGGATACTGTTCCTTCATCCAGTCATGAATCTGGGAGGCGGACAGGAACCTGTACCGGGAAAGAACGTCACAGACATAACTTTCGTATTTGTCAAGTATGCGGGGATATCGCCTGCGATGCTGCAATTTTGCAGTCAATGTATCCTCATCCATTTTCAAGTACCGGCGCACCGTACTTCTATGCAGACCAAGCTGGAACGCAATCTGACTTTTGTTAAATCCTTTTGAATATAATTCTCTTATTTTGTACCACATGATGACTCTGTTGTTTGATTGGTGTCTGCATGCGTCCTTAGTTCTGTCCATATCATTTATATTATTGAAACGCAAATATAGACATTTTTAGGAGGCATGATGGCATATTTCCTTTTTCTAAAAGGACATGGGGCAAAGATACGGATTACAACTCCATACCTGTCCGTATTAATATTTTAATGTTGCAATATTTTAATTTTAAAATTGTTTGATATTTTAAAATTAAAATATTCTGATATTAAAATGTTTTTAAATTGAACCGTCAGCATTCCTTTGAAAAAAAGAATATCCATTGATTTTCCACATAAGATTAAGTGTGGGTTACAGAATTAGGTGTCTGATATTTTTGATGATAATATAACATGTATGGGTCAATAAATATCATAAAACAACACCTGCATGACTTCATGTACAGGTATTTATGACTAAAGTTTTAATATTTCAACATTTTTGATATTTTAATGTTTTAATATTTAAAACACTTTAATGTATTGACATTAAGTATTGGATGGATATATATATTGAATGGATATTAAAAAAAAGTGACACGGCAATTTAGAATGTATACCTATCGGATTCGTGGAAAAAGAGGACGATTCAAAATAATCCTGCCGCTTCTTTTTGTTCCTTCTTGACGCTACCAGGCATGTCCGGTTCTCCGCCATTATTTTCAGATTACCTATATTTTTATTCGTTCATGGACAGGAATGTTCATGCGCATTTCTATCGGCAACCCATAAGTATTGACTGTCAGGTATTGTTCATTTTCTTCTTTTCGGGAAGATTATGCAGAAACAGATATTGTACTTTTCTTGATTTTCAGAATCGGTTTGATAAAGTCTGCCGTATTGTCTTCTGGTTTGTCCACCGACCACTTGCCGATAGCTTCCGAAGGAATCTCTTACAAAATGGCAATGCCAGTGCCTTTCCGGATTTCTCCGTGTCTTTCAAGACCTGAAATCCGGCGCACATCCGTATCTGCCATATAACCTTGCAGTTTGTTCCTGTATGGACATAATATATATCCGTTTTTCTGTCACATATTTTTTATATTCATTTCATTCCGCATGGTCTTTTCTCTTTTCTTGGGAAAGGGCTCTGCCCGAGAAATTCCATTTTTTCATCGAAAAAATAATAAGGAAGAGCAAGCAGGGTTCAGGCAAAGCATGAACTAAATCACGCAGAGCCTTGATTATCAATTGATTACCGGATTTTTTGTAAATAGAATATTTATATTTAGTAAATTTTAACTAGGTAAGTATCTATTTTACAGACTTTTATATTGTAAACACAATATTTACAATGTAAAATTATTATATTGTAAATCAGAACTTTACAATGTAGATGTAATATTTACAAAAAAAATATGGTCTGAGTATAAAAACGTTATACTGCTTCCCACTTACATTTGCGGAAACCATATAAAAAATATGACTGCTTTGGAAAAAAAAATCAATACGACAATTCGGTTAACCGCAGATGTGAAACAGTATCTGGACGAAATGAAAGGAAGTGTGTCGGCCAGTGAATTCATTGAGACAATGCTGTCCTACTTTGAGCGGAACGGGGTGGATCCCCGAACATCAATCAATGGGAAGTTCAAGACACTGGAACTTCAGGGAATCGAACGGATCATCAAAATCATCCGTGCCATAGAAAAAGATAAGATTGACAAGCTGCTTCCTGCATCGGAATCGCACAGTGATGATCTGCTGAAACAGGCAGACAAACAGGTCACCCAACTGAAAGCGGAAGTGGAACGCTTGAAAAAAGCAAGTGCTCCTGACGTGGTAGGTAGAAACAAATTGGGACAGGTTGTCAGGCTGCTGGAAAACGCTTTCGACCAGAAGAACTTCAAGAAGGCGGAAAAAGGAACAGATTATTTTGTCGCACCGGTTTATCTGGTGTAGATACTAATTGAAAAGTGCGCCAATATTCCAGTTGAAAATTGCGCCACCATAGGATAAGTATAATGACCTTTGTATAATCCAAATGCAAAGGTAAAATGAAGACTATGGTAGAAAGACAATCAATAATACACATGTATAGAGTATGCGGTTATAGCAAACGGCGTATCTCTCGTGAACTTCATGTCAGCCGTCATACCGTTGACAATATTCTTTCAAAGTACGAATCAGCCATCCGCACGGACAATCCAGAAGAGGCTTTGAGTGATTTGCTTACCATCCAGCCCAGGTATGACAGTTCCAGACGCCGTCCTCGCCGGCTCACACAAGAGATTAAGGATAAGATAGGATTTTGCCTGAAGAAGAATGCCGTTAAGATAGCTACCGGACTTCGCAAACAGCGCATGTTGAAAAAGGATATCCACCAGTTTCTGTTATCTCAAGGATACACCATCAGTTACGCCACAGTATGCAGTTA
>OKWC01000149.1_pt1 | contig 13822 bp, 14 predicted proteins | sample 1606971 | NCBI WGS metagenome assembly OKWC01 (sample SAMN04414076, study PRJEB24778) | human gut metagenome | material: faecal | host: Homo sapiens
AGTTCAATTATATTTATTATTATTATAGTCATGCAATGTTTAAGGGCATACTTTAAATAAAATCTAAAGCCAGAAATTTAATTCAATTTATAAAAAATAGCAAAATATACATATGTTGTAAAGGAGAGATTTTATGAGAAAGAGAATTTTATTTGTAGCATTAGTAGCAGTAGTATTAACTGCATGTGGAAGTTTTGAAACAATCAACAGAAAGTAATAACAATGTGGATAATCAAACTATAGGTGAAGCTGTCAGCACAGAAGAGACAACTAAATTAGAACATCTTAATACTGAAGATAATCTGAAGGAAGATATAAAAGATATTACTAATTATGAGATTACAGAGATAAGAATAGATGATGATAGTGGAGTTTATTCTATTACTGATAAAAAAAATATTGATGAATTTAAAAGTAAGATGGCGCTAATTGAACCGGAATATAATGATGATTTAGGTCACCCTGAAGGTATAGTAGGTGGCTGGTCAAATATTTATTTTGTTAATGATACAAATGTTTTATATAAATTGTACGTATTACAATATGGAGATGGCGAATATGTGGAATTCAATGGTAAAGCATGCAATAACAAAGAGTTTATAAAAATGGCTGAAGAGATAGACAAAGTAAAAGGTGAGAAGAAGAAAGCAGGAGGAACAATAATTGGAGAAACAACTAAAAAATTAAAAAATAACAGATATTAATTATTTGAAAACATAATGGACATTAAAAAATGTCGAGTCGGTTATAATCGATGTAAATGAATGTAAATTTATGCAAGTGAAATGGAGGAAAAACAATGAGAAAAAGAATGCTAATGGTAGCAATGGTAACAACAATGGTGTGCTTAACAGCATGCTCAGGTAAGAAAGAATTAGGCGGTAAGAAAGACGTTAATGTAGTAGAAAGTGTAGATACAAATGAGGCTGATTCAGACAGTGATAATATAAAAATAGATAAGTCATTATCAGAGGGTAATGATACCTTGGTTAAAGATTATTATAATGAAGGTATAGATTATAAGAATAATGTAATTTTTAATCCGGATCAGAACAAATTTGTTAAGATGGAGAATAACACATATGTTGATTTAGAACAGAATTACAAAGAAGCACATATTACAGTAGATGATTTTGAAGATGATATAAAATGGTATTATTGCAAAGATGGTAACAGACTTCTTTATAAGCAGGATATTGATCCAGAAGAGAATACTAGTGTTTATATTGTGACAGAAGCAACATCAGGTGATACATATTTATTATTATGTAAGAATAACACACATACAGGTTATTCCTGGCAGTATCCTGTAAATTTAACGTTGAAACAGGTGAATATGAAGATGTATTTGCCAGTGCAACTATTAACAATAAGAGCGTAAAAGAATATGGATATCTTAAGAATTGGCAAATAACAGAAAGTAATGTGAAAGTTGATTGCAATGAAACATTCCTTGAACCTGAATCACAGGTATGGAGAAGAGAAATTGTAACAGATAAATAAGATTTAAGACTAAGTAATATCAAATAATTTATATAGTGTTTAATATATTAAGCAAATGAAATGGAGAAATTACATTGAGAAAGAGAATTTTAATGGCAGCGATGCTGACAACAATGGTATGTATAACAGCATGTTCAGATAAAAATGAATCAGGTAATAATGTTAAAAATTACAATACAAAGGAAAGTATCGAATTATCAGATGGTATTACAGTTTCCCAAAATAAAAATTTATGATTCGTCAGAAATAATTAATGAATTAAGTAAGAGAGACTAATTATGAAGCAGGGAATAGAATGTCTTAATTCCTGTATATATAATTGGTTAATAAATGATAACATACACATAAATATGAGTGACATATATTTCCTTGGAAATGGTTTCAATATGCATTATACAGGAAATTATGGCGCTCATATGATATATACGGAACAATATGAAGCTAATAAGAGATTTGTAAGAAAATATGCACCTGACAGTGTATGGGATAATTATATTGAAGAGGACATTGATAGCATTGATAATAAGAAAGTATTTCTAATCAATATGTTAGAAAAATATCAAAGAATTATTATCAGATTATCAAGTTCATCATTGCCATATAATAAGAAATTCTCAAGAGATAAGGAAATATCACATTATATTACTGTAGTTGGTTATGAGAAAAATCATTTTATGATATATGATGCCTGTCCACCTGTCACAGATAAAGATGTGTATAGTGGTGAAATAGATGATAAAGATTTATTAGATAACTGGAATACATATAACAATGAATATCTGATTCTTAGATATGAAAGAGATGCATTTAAAGAGGACAGAATTAGAAAAGAGGTTATTGTAGCCAGAAATAATCAGTTAAAAGATTATTTGAAAAATCCATTGTTATCAAATAAGAAAAGATACAGAGGCTATAGATGTTTTATTTCATTATTAGAGGATATGCAGAGTATATTTAGCAATAATATTGATACTAAAGGTGTTATGGCAGAATGTAACAGACAGCTTAGAATCGAGGGCTTTGAACAGTCTAAAAAGTTTATATTTGACAATATTTTCACTTCTGGTTCAGATTTTGAGAATCATGATTATCAGAATCAGAAATACCAGGAGTATCAGGAAATAGTGAAACACTGGGATAAACTTATAATGAATATGTTCAAAGCAGGAATAAAAGGAAATGTCGATTTGTTTAATCAGGTAATTGAAGAAGCGAAGAGACTTACATTAGAAGAAAATAGAATACTTAAAAATATAATTAAAGAATAATATAAGTGATAAATTGCCAGAAATGAGGATAGTATGACGGAAGAAGAGATATTAAATATATGCAGAGATAATATAGATTCAGAGAAAGAGATTATATTAACACCAGACACAGAAGTTAGTGTGGAAAACGGTTTTGATTCATTGACAATTATGAACATTATAATTGATGTTGAAGATATATGTGATTTTGAATTAGATGAATATATTATAAGAATAAGTGAGGCTAAATACATAAAGGATATGTTAGAGATTATAAATGAAGCCATAAGCAGGAATAATAATGATAATACTGATATATTAGAGAGTATTAAGAATGATGAAAAGGAATATCTGTATATTAATAAGGTAAACTGCGAATTTCATTCATTAGATGAGATACTTAAGCAGGGAAATATTGTTAGGACTGAAAATGGCGGTGTATGTCTTAATGGAATTTCAGCAAGGTTATTTGATTATTTTGACAAAGTATTTAAGAAATTTGCAATAATTAACTCGGCAATAGAAGAAAGATATCCGGTCTTACTTTCTAAAGATACTTTGATTAAGACGAAATACCTTAATAATTATCCGGGTAACAGTATGTATGTTGAGGATAGTAATGCAGTATTATCTCCGTCTGCCTGCTTTCATGTCTATGAAAGATATAAGGATACGGTATTTAAAGATAATACAAGTCTGACATTTTTACAGAATGTATTTAGAAATGAAAAGGATAAGAACAATGAATTTGGCCGCTTAAGAGACTATCATGTAAGAGAGATTGTGTTTGTGGGAAGTGAAGAATATGTTGACACTTCAATTAACAGAATGATTAACAAGACGAGCAGATTTATGGTAGAGCTTGGATTAAAGGGCGATATTGAGAGTGCAACAGATTTATTTATTACACCTAATATGAACAGGTATAAACTTATCCAAATGCATAATAAGGCAAAATATGAGTTGAGATTAGAGTATGATAATAATAGAGATATATCGGTTGCATCATTTAACAGGCATGGCAAAACATTTTCTCATACATTTAATATAGGTGTATCGGGAGTGGAAAATGTTGTGTCGGGCTGTATCGGATATGGAATTGAGCGTTTTGTTATGGCATTTTTGAGTCAGTATGGTTGTAATGTAGAGAATATGCCAAAATGTGTAAGGGATTATATAGAGTCATAAGATAAAATTTTACATTTACTTATATATTGTGGTATAATCTCATTTATATTGGATTATTACTATTAAAAATATATAAAGTGAGGAAATCAATGAATATAGAGAATATAAAGGAATACACACTTCAGGAGAAAAAAGAATTAAAAGACATAGATTCTATAGGATATGTTTGAGACACAATAAATCAGGAGCAAGAGTTATATTAATTGAAAATGATGATAATAACAAGACATTTTCAATTGGTTTCAGAACACCGCCTGAAGACAGTACAGGGGTAGCACATATTACAGAACATAGTGTATTATGTGGTTCGGAGAAATTCCCTGTAAAAGACCCATTTATGGAATTAGTAAAGGGTTCACTTAATACATTTCTTAATGCGATGACATACCCTGACAAGACGATATATCCTGTTGCCAGCACTAATGATAAAGATTTTCATAATCTTATGGATATATATTTGGATTCGGTTTTTCATCCCAATGTATATGAGAAAGAAGAGATATTCAGCCAGGAGGGTGTAACATACAGTTTAGAGGATAAGGATGCTGAGTTAAAATACAATGGTGTCGTATATAATGAGATGAAAGGTGCATTTTCTTCACCAGATGATGTTATTGACAGAATAATTACAGAGTCACTTTACCCTGATACCTGTTATGGCGTGGAATCAGGTGGAGACCCTGACCATATACCTGAACTGACTTATGAGAAATTTTTAGATTTCCATAGGAAATATTATCATCATCTAACAGTTATATCTATATTTATGGAGATATGGATATGGAGGAGACTCTTAGATGGATTGACGAAAGATATCTTAGTGAATTCGATTATATTGAGGTTGATTCTGAGATAAAATATCAGAAACCATTTTCTAAGATGAGAGAAGTTGTAGAGAATTATTCAATCTCAGAAAGTGAAAGTGAGAGAGATAATACCTATTTATCTTACAATGTTGTAACCGGGGACATATTGGATAAAGAGACTTATCTTGCACTTCAGATATTAGAATATGCAATTGTTTCTATGCCGGGAGCACCTGTTAAACAGGCACTTTTAGAAAAGGGTATAGGTAAAGATATTTCAGGAAGATATAATAACTATATTTTACAGCCATATTTCAATTTCACAGCTAAGAATGCAAATGCCGAAGATAAAGATGAATTTGTAGCAACAATCAGAGAAAAATTAGAGCAGCTTGTTAAGAATGGAATTGATAAAGACTCACTTTTAGCTGCACTTAATTTCTTCGAATTCCAATACAGAGAAAATGATTTTGGTTCATATCCTAAGGGACTTATGTTCAGCTTTCAGGTATTTGACAGCTGGTTATATGATGATGCTGAACCATTCAGACATTTAGAACAGAATGAACAGTTTGCAAAATTAAGGGAGATGCTTGATACAGACTATTATGAGCAGCTTATTAAGAAATATTTCTTAGATAATACACATTCTTCATTAGTAGTTCTTAAACCTGAAAAAGGACTTACTACAAGAAAAGATGAAGAACTCAGACAGAAACTTGCTAAAATCAAATCAGAGATGACAGAAGAAGAGATAGATAAATTAGTAGAGAAAACTAAGAATCTTAAGAAATATCAGGAGACACCATCGACTAAGGAACAGTTAGATACAATACCTGTTCTTAGCAGGGAAGATTTGTCAAAAGAAGTTGAGCCATTCTATAATACTGTAGTTAGTGAGGATGGGATTACAGTAGTAAGACATAATATATTTACAAATGGAATCGGATATTTAAGCTTATGCTTTGATGTAACTGACATTCCTTATGAGATGCTTTCATATCTTGTAGTATTAAAAGGCACATTAGGATATATGGATACTGAGAATTACACATATGCCGAACTTAGTAATGAAATGGGTATTCATACAGGTGGTATCTATCAGGAAATTAATGTATACAGAAATGCTTCAAATACTGATAAATATAATATTAAATTTGAAGTAAAGGCAAAGGTATTCTTCGAGAAAGTAGAGAAGGCCATTGAACTTATTGAAGAAATTCTGTTTAGAACGAAGTTAGATGATACTAAACGTTTATATGAGATTATCTGTGAGGGAAAATCTAACCTGCAGGGTTCGCTTATGCGTTCTTCAGATGCGGCAGCAGTTATAAGAAATTTTTCATATATTTCTAAAATAGGTGCAATTACAGAGCAACTTAAAGGAATATCAAATTATAAATTTATTGAGAATCTGGAAAGCAACTTTGAGGCTAATAAAGAAGATTTAGTAAAACAATTAAGAACTCTTGAGAAATATGTGTTCAGAAAAGACAATCTGGTAGTTAGTTATACAGCTAATGATGATGGTTATGCATATTTTAAGGATAGTTTTGGTAAGCTTGCAGATAAGTTAAGTAAAAATGACAGATCAGCTATGGCATCGATAGATGATATTGTAATAGATAAGAAGAATGAGGGCTTTAAGACTTCAGCACAGGTTCAATACGTTACAAGACTGGTGATTTCTCTAAAGCAGGATATAAATACAATGGTGCATTACGAGTTCTAAAGACTATATTGAATAGTGAGTATTTATGGAAAAATATACGAGAGCAGGGTGGTGCGTACGGCTGTAATTGTATGTTTGGAAAATCAGGTGAGTCATATTTTTCTTCATACAGAGATCCTAATCTTAGAAAAACAAATGAAGTATTTGACGGAGTACCTGCATATATCAGAAACTTCACGACAGATGAGAGAAATATGACTAAATATATCATTGGAACGATAAGCAGTATGGATGTTCCACTTACAGCATTGTCTAAGGGAAGCCGTTCAATGTCTGCATATTTCAATGAGGAAAACATTGAGAATCTTCAAAGAGAAAGATTACAAGTGCTTAATGCAAATGAAGAGACAATCAGAAGCTTTGCTGACCTTGTAGAAGCTGTGCTTAGCTGTAACAGTATATGTGTAGTCGGAAATGAAGCAAATATTGAGAAAGATAAGGACTTATTTAAGACAACAGTTAATCTGTTTGAGTAAATATAGATAAATGGCTAATAAAGTTTATAAAAGGAGAAACGAATGACACAGTTTGATAATTTGTTAAACAATGACAAACAGATAAAATCAGGTTTTGTAACCCTGATAGGAAGACCTAATGTGGGAAAATCTACTCTTATGAATAAAATCATAGGACAGAAGATTGCCATAACTTCTAACAAACCACAGACAACAAGAAACAGAATACAGACTGTATATACAAGTGATGAGGGACAGATTATTTTCCTGGACACACCGGGTATTCACAAGGCGAAGAATAAGTTAGGTGAATATATGGTAAATGTGGCAGAGAGAACTTTAAAAGAAGTTGATGTAATCCTCTGGTTAGTAGAGCCATCTAATTTCATAGGTGCGGGCGAAAGACATATTGTAGAGCAGCTTAAGAATGTTAAAACTCCGGTTTTTCTAATTATTAACAAGACTGATACGGTTAAGAAAGATGATTTACTTCAATATATAGATACTTACAGAAAAATATATGATTTTGCTGAGATTATTCCGGCATCAGCCTTAAAAGGTGATAATACAGACACAATTATCGAATTGATTTATAAATATCTGCCTTATGGTCTGCTTATTATGATGAAGATACTGTAACAGACCAGCCGATGAGACAGATTGCAGCAGAGCTTATCAGGGAAAAAGCATTAAAATGCTTAGATGACGAGATTCCACATGGAATAGCGGTTGCAATTGACAGAATGAATTTCAGAAAAGATGGAAGTATAGTAGATATCGATGCGACAATTGTATGTGAAAGAGAATCACATAAAGGCATAATTATCGGTAAAGGTGGGGCAATGCTTAAGAAAATCGGCAGTGCGGCAAGGTATGAAATTGAGAATCTGGTAGAGACAAAGGTAAAACTTAAAAACTCTGGGTAAAGGTTAAAAAGGAATGGCGTGACAGCGACTTTTTACTTAAGAATTTCGGATATGATAAAAAGGATATTACAAGAAAATGATAGATTCACTTGTATTAACGGGTATGGTGATAAAGGCTACAGATGTTGGGGAATTTGACAAAAGGCTTGTTATTCTTACAAAAGAACGTGGCAAAATCGTTGCATTTGCAAGAGGTGCAAGGAGACCTAAGAGTATGTTTGTAGCAGTTACCAGAATATTTGCATTTGGTGAATTTATACTCTACGAAGGCAGAGAAGCCTATACTTTGCAGAAAGCTGACATAGAGAATTATTTTACAGAGATTTCTAATGATATAGAAGCTATGTGTTATGGAAGTTATTTTTTGGAATTTGCCGATTATTTTACGAAAGAGGGAATAAGCGGTACAGAGACACTCAAACTTATATATCAGTCACTCAGGGCATTGCAGAATAACAAGATTCCGAATGAATTAGTAAGATATATATATGAATTAAAAATGTTATGTATAAACGGAGAATATCCGAATATGTTTGAATGTGTAAGCTGTAAGAATGAAGATGTATCAATGTTTAGTGTTATAAAGGGTGGAATGTTATGTGATAAATGTGCAGGCAAAGCTGGGGATACAGTACACTTAGATACATCGACCATCTATGCAATGCAATATATAATCACATCAAAGATAGAGAAATTATATACTTTATGTGAATGAAGAGGTATTAATGAGATTGGTTTCATAATGAAGCGATATGTGAAGAATTATGTGGATAAAGAATTTAATTCATTGGAAATTCTTAATACAATATTGAAATAAATTATTTCATAATGTATAATATTCTAAGTTTTATCATATCGCTAATTGTATATGAGCGAAAACAATTAGCAATATGGCAGATGAGAAATCGCTCGGAATGGAGAATAATATGAAAAAGAGAAAGATAATCTTTTGCTGTATGCTTGCGGTTGTATTAGCAAGTTTATGTAGTTGTGCATCTAAGAAGTCAGCAAAGAAATCAGAAGATGAGGCAACAGTTATCATTGATAAGGATAATACGGTTTCGGTAACATATACAGAAGAGTTTAAGGAAGAACTATTATGACAAAGATGAATTAGAGGCACAGGTTGATAGGGAGATTGAAGAATTTAATTCTAGCTATGCTGAGGATAAAGCTAATGGAATGTCAAAGCAGTCACTTAAATTAAAAGACAAAAAGATTACATTAAAGCTTAAGTTTGCAAGTTATAAAGATTATGAGGCATATAGTGCACATTATGTCAGTATCACTAAAAATGTGAAATTATTTGCAGGTACATATGAAGATGCTGTGGCAGCAGGATATGATTTAACAAACAAAGTTATAGATTTAGATAAGAAACCAGAAGTTAAATTAGATGAGAAATCTGATAAGAAGTCAGAAAAAGATACTGAAGATACTGTATCTAAGGATGCTGAAGAAGCAACTACTGATGAAAATTCTAATGAAACTGAATCTACAGACGAGACTTTAGAACAGACGGGAGAAGAGACATCTGAAAATTCCGAAGGTGCCTCAACAGAACAGACAGATGAGTCAGAGAGTACATCTGAAGAAAAATCAGAGAATTCATATGAATATAAGACAGTAGATGAGATTAAGGCAATAGAAAATGTATATGTATTCTATACAAATGAGGGACTTGATGTAAAACTTCCTGGTAAGATTGTTGCAGCAGGAGAATATGTTAAGGTTGAAAAGAATACAGTAATTACGGCCGATGGCAAAGATAACTATGTAATCTATAAAGTAAAAAAAATAATATTAAATATTCATGTGGCAGATATGTGATAAATAAAATGCTTATGTTGCAAAATGATTATAAAGAATAAGAAGTCAAAGGTTAATTTTGGCGGATTAATCTTATTAATATAATAAATATGATGAAAATATATACGAGATTGTGATAGGCGCACTTAACACAATCTCGATATTCATTAAAAGGTGTGCGCAGAAAAGAGGATAGAAATGAACAATAATGAAAAAACTATGGACAAGATTGTAGCATTAGCGAAGGCAAGAGGATTTGTATATCCAGGTTCAGAGATTTATGGCGGATTAGCTAATACATGGGATTATGGTAATCTCGGAGTTGAACTTAAGAATAATGTAAAAAAGGCATGGTGGAAGAAGTTTATACAGGAAAATTCTTACAATGTAGGTGTTGACTGCGCTATTTTAATGAATCCACAGACATGGGTTGCTTCAGGACATTTAGGTGGATTTGCAGATCCATTAATGGATTGTAAAGAATGTCATGAAAGATTCAGAGCAGATAAATTAATCGAAGACTGGGCAGCGGATAATAATTTCACAATAGAGGGTTCAGTTGATGCATGGTCTCAGGAACAGATGAAGAATTTCATCGAAGAGAAGAATATTGCCTGCCCATCTTGTGGTAAGCATAATTTTACAGATATAAGACAGTTTAATCTTATGTTCAAAACATTCCAGGGTGTAACAGAGGATGCTAAGAATACTGTTTATTTAAGACCTGAAACAGCACAGGGTATATTTGTAAACTTTAAAAATGTTCAGAGAACATCAAGAAAGAAGATGCCATTTGGTATTGGTCAGATTGGTAAATCATTCAGAAATGAAATTACACCAGGTAACTTTACATTCAGAACAAGAGAATTTGAACAGATGGAACTTGAATTCTTCTGTAAACCAGGAACAGACTTAGAGTGGTTTAAATATTGGAGAGAGTTCTGTATTAACTGGTTAAAAGAATTAGGAATTAAAGACGAAGAGATGAGAGCAAGAGACCATTCACCTGAAGAACTATGCTTCTATAGTAAAGGAACTACAGATATTGAATTCTTATTCCCATTTGGATGGGGTGAATTATGGGGAATTGCTGACAGAACAGATTATGACCTTACACAGCACCAGAACACATCAGGTGAAGATATGTCATACTTTGATGATGAATCTAAAGAGAAATATATTCCATATGTTATTGAGCCATCACTTGGTGCAGACAGAGTAACACTTGCATTCTTATGTGCTGCATATGATGAAGAGAATATTGGAACAGAAGATAAACCTGATATGAGAACTGTACTTCATTTTCATCCTGCAATTGCACCTGTTAAGATTGGAATATTACCACTTTCTAAGAAACTTAATGAGGGCGCAGAGAAAATCTATGCTGAATTATCTAAATATTATAACTGCGAATTTGATGACAGAGGTAATATTGGTAAGAGATACAGAAGACAGGACGAAATCGGTACACCATTCTGTGTAACATATGATTTTGACTCTGAAACAGATGGCTGTGTAACTGTACGTGACAGAGATACAATGGAACAGGAGAGAATTAAGATAGAAGATTTAAAAGCATACTTTGAGAAGAAAATGGAATTTTAATATATTTTGTTGAAGTATTAATAAATTCAGCTAATAGATTTATGGTTTATTGCCATAACGGATTGACATTGTTTTTTGAATCTGTTAAAATTGATGAAATTTAAAGAAAGTGAGGACAACAAGAAAAATGGGACAGATTGTTGGCGAAGGAATAACATTTGATGATGTGCTTTTAGTACCTGCGTATTCAGAAGTTACACCTAATATGGTTGATTTATCAACATATCTTACGAAGAAGATTAAACTTAACATTCCTATGATGAGTGCAGGAATGGATACTGTTACTGAGTATAGAATGGCAATTGCTATGGCCAGACAGGGTGGTATCGGAATTATTCATAAGAATATGTCGATTGAGGCACAGGCTGATGAAGTAGATAAGGTTAAACGTTCGGAGAATGGAGTAATTACAGATCCATTTTATTTATCACCTGAACATACATTAGAAGATGCTAACAACCTGATGGCTAAATTTAGAATATCAGGCGTTCCTATAGTTACAGAAGATAAGAAATTAGTTGGTATCATTACTAATCGTGATTTGAAATTTGAGACAGACTTCAGTAAGAAGATTAAAGAATCAATGACAAGCGAAGGTCTTGTTACTGCTAAAGAAGGAATTACACTTTCAGAAGCTAAGGAGATGCTTGCTAAAGCAAGAAAAGAAAAGCTTCCAATAGTTGATGATAACTATGTATTGAAAGGTCTTATAACAATTAAGGATATAGAGAAACAGATTAAATATCCATCATCAGCAAAGGATTCGCAGGGAAGACTTCTTTGTGGTGCCGCAGTTGGTATTACTTCAAATGTTATGGACAGAGTTGCTGCATTAGTAGAAGCTAAGGTTGACGTAATTGTTATCGATTCTGCACATGGACATTCTAAGAATATTATTGAAACAGTTAAGAAGATTAAAGCAGCATATCCTGATTTACAGGTAATTGCAGGTAATATCGCAACAGGTGCAGCAGCAAAGGCACTTATTGAAGCTGGTGTTGATGCAGTTAAAGTTGGTATCGGACCTGGTTCTATCTGTACAACACGTGTGGTTGCAGGTATTGGTGTACCACAGATAACAGCAATTATGGATTGTTATGAGGTTGCTAAGGAATATGGTATTCCGGTTATCGCAGATGGTGGTATCAAGTTCTCAGGTGATATGACTAAGGCAATTGCAGCAGGTGCTAACGTATGTATGATGGGTAGCATATTCGCAGGTTGTGATGAGAGTCCTGGAACATTCGAATTATTCCAGGGTAGAAAATACAAAGTATACAGAGGAATGGGTTCTATCGCAGCAATGGAGAACGGAAGTAAAGACAGATACTTCCAGACAGATGCTAAGAAGCGTTCGTTCCTGAAGGCGTTGAAGGGTCGTGTTGCATACAAGGGAACAGTTGAAGATACAGTATTCCAGTTAGTTGGCGGTATCCGTTCAGGCATGGGATATTGTGGAGCACCTACAATTGAAGCACTTAAGGAAAACGGTAAATTCGTTAAGATTTCAGCAGCTTCTCTTAAAGAAAGTCATCCTCACGATATTCATATTACAAAAGAAGCACCTAACTACAGCATAGATGCATAAAATGTAATAGAATTAATATTAGATATATTATAAAATTATAATAGAAATTACTATAAAAAGTGTTAGAATATACTTAGATTCTGGCACTTTTTTTTGTTAAGTGGGGTAAGGAGATAACATTTATAGAGTTTAAAATAGAATGGAGTAAATTATGTCTAAATGAGATGACTAAAAATGATATTAAGAAGATAGAAGAAGAAATAGAACATAGAAAACTTGTTGTAAGAAAGGAGTGTATAGAAGCTGTTAAGGAAGCCAGAGCACAGGGAGACCTGAGTGAGAACTTCGAATATATGCAGCTAAAAGAGATAAGAATCGAAATGAGAGCAGAATAAGGTATTTAGAAAGACTTATTAAGACGGCAACCATAATCGAAGATGATACACAAGATGATGAAATAGGTCTCTATAGTGTCGTTGACTTATATATGGAGGAAGATGACGAGACAATGAGTGTTAAGGTTGTCACGTCGATAAGAGGTGATTCGATGAAAGGCTTTATAAGTATTGATTCACCACTTGGTAAAGCTATAAAAGGACATAAACTTGGCGACAGAATATATATTAAAGTGTCAGATGATTATGGATACTATGTTGTTGTAAAGGGAATAGAACAGACTATGGATGATGGTACGGATGATATAAGAAGTTACTAATTGAGTGTGAAATGGAGGAATATATGAGGTCGGAATTTAAGGAGCATATTAGAAATATAATAGGTAAACTTGTAGAACAGAGTGATTCAGAACGTGATAATAAAGTATGCTTTTTTAAGCATTACAGTTCATTTAATATTGATGAAGAAGATATAATTAACATTATGACATCATTAAATTTAGAATGTGATATGTTCTATTATCAATTTGAAGAGAAGAAGATACAGGGACCATTCTGTCCATTTCTGGATTTTATAAAAGAGTTGTACCAGAAATATTATAAGTATATGGACTGTAAAGAATTCGTT
>OKWC01000150.1_pt1 | contig 13759 bp, 13 predicted proteins | sample 1606971 | NCBI WGS metagenome assembly OKWC01 (sample SAMN04414076, study PRJEB24778) | human gut metagenome | material: faecal | host: Homo sapiens
ACAAATGAAACTTTAGGTCTTGGTTTATCCGGGATAATAGTAATTTTATTAATTTATGCGGTCGTGTCTTCGTTTTATTTTTATATGACTTGTTATAAGATTTCCGCAAGGTAAATATAAAGAGTTGTGACAGATTTGCAGAGTATCCTTGATTTTAAGGAATGTGAAACACAAATGATTAGATGTCAATGTAACACTTGTGTACAACAGAAGTTACATCAGAAAAACTCGGCTGTTCATACATAAGCAGTATGATATTATAGTGAATGCATGGAAATATAATAGGAGTTGATTATCATAGTCCAAGCAGCCTGTGGAATCAAAAGGCTGTTTGGCAGCATCGGCGGATCACCGACAAAACAATCGGCTCTTTTAGATAATTTCAAATCCGAGGCAACATTCTGCCTCGGATATTTTTCTGTACTAAAACGGGCATCAGCTCGGTGCAGGTCTCCACCCTGTGTAAATTGAAGACACCAAAAAAACAATTTACACAGGAGGGACAAGCAATGTCCAAGAAACATATTATCAGAATTGACGGAAAAACCGTAGAGGTTTCGGATGAGATTTACACTTTCTTAAAGCGTTCCGAATGGAACAACAATTATGCAGAACTCAGGCGCAAACGAGAACGGATAATAATCGATTCCGAAGCTTTGACAGTAAAAATAATACCTGGAAAGGAGGATTCACTTGAAAGGCTTGAGTCGGTCGGAATTGAAATACCCGATAAAACCGAGCCCTTTGAGAATGTCTTAATCAATAAAATAATACTTGAACAAGCGCTCGCGCAGCTAACTGCTGACGAGCGCTTCCTTATTTATGAGCTTTATTATTCGGATAAGACCGAGCGTGAGCTTGCCGAGGAGCTGCACAAAACTCAGCAAAATATTCACAAAATGAAGCGCAGAATTTTATGCAAACTGTATGAAATTTTGAAATAATCAGGATTTTCGGTTGTCAAACCCCCTTGCTAATTTCCGAATATTATGAGAGGGTAAATTCTGCTCTCGAGTTCCTTGACAATTGAATAACAGTATTTCAGATACTTTCCCTTGTGCAGCCCGTAGGGTTGAAAGCGAAAGGAGCGCCGCGCCAAGACGTGTGCGGCGGCATTTATCGGAATTCGGGCGAATACCCGCGGCGGTTAGCCGAATGAGATTATCTCAAAATATGTTCGTGGAGAATTTCCGAATACGCCGCCAATGGCACACCGAGCGAGAAACGGCAGCTCCCGAAACTTGCGTGGCAGCAGGTGCGCGATGACCTGTGCAAGGGGATAATGATACTTCCGTCCAGCCACAGTCTAAAGCAATGGGGGCGGCTTCATGAGAACCATGTTGGGGTGAAAGACCCATGACGCTGCGAGGCTAGGCGGCGGTCTGAAATACTCCCTTTTTTTAGTCGGGGGCGCGGGGCAAATACGACAGGTTTTTACAGGCAAACAGCGGAGAAATCCGCTTTAATATATAAAGTTTCGGCTCTGTATAATTTTGCGCGGAGCCGGAATTTTACATAGCGAGGAAATAAAATGAACAAGAAAAACATAAGGCGGGGCGAGATATACCTCGCAAATTTAGAGCCGATCATCGGCAGCGAACAGGGCGGAATCCGTCCTGTTCTCATAATCCAGAACAACAAGGGTAACAAGCACAGCGGCACGACGATAGCTGCGCCGATTACCACAAAGCGCATTCCGAACAGGCTTCCCGTTCACGTGTATACGTTCGCGGGCAGCTCCGGTCTGCCGCAGAACTCGAGCGTTATGCTCGAACAAATCCGTGTGGCTGGACAAATCGCGGCTGACCGATTATGTCGGCAGGATCAATGACTTCACGATGGACGAAGTCGACCGTGCGCTGAAAATCAGCGTGGGGTTAAATTCAAAGTATAATTGAGGAGCAATATGGAGCAAGAAGCAATCATAAGGTACAAATTCTATTTGTGCCGAAATTTTCTGGATAAACTGTTGGGTGAAAATCTCATAACCGAGGCGCAGCGCAGGAAAATCGAAAGTGCTGTCATAAAGCGGCTTTCGGATGTTTGAACCCATGTCCGCTTTTGTTGGTTATGATACAAACCGCCGCAGTTATTTTAGTGGCATTGGTGATAGATAAACCCGAATCGTTTCGGTATACTGTGTTGTGAAAGGGAGTGATGAGATGGCGGAAATTACAATCATACCTGCTAAAAATCATGCGGACGAAATCGTCAGAACCGCCGCCTACGTCCGAGTATCAAGCGACAGCGAGGATCAGCTAAACTCATTTGCGGCACAAATTCGCTATTACACCGAGCTGCTCCAAAACAGCACCGACGCGGTATTCGTCGATATGTACGCAGACGAAGGCATAAGTGGAACGTCAACGGCAAAGCGCACCGAATTCCAACGACTGATGAGCGACTGCCGGAAAGGGAAAATCGATCGGATACTAACAAAATCAATTTCAAGATTCGCCCGAAACACCAAGGATAGCCTCGAGGCTGTGCGCGAGCTGAAAACCCTCGGCGTGTTGGTATATTTTGAAAAGGAAAATATTGATACGGACGAAATAAGCTCGGAAATGATGCTGGCGATATACAGCCAGTTCGCCCTAGAGGAATCTATGTCGATCTCACGGAATGTCCGCATGGGTTTTCAAAAGCGTATGGCAGACGGAAGCTATGTCCCGAGCGCGGTACCGTTCGGATATATCCGTGAAAACGGTAAATTTGTAATTGACAAAGAAAAGGCGGAGATTGTCCGCGGCATTTTTTCGGACTATCTGAACGGCGTGAGCGCGGAGCGGCTTGCCGAGAAATATGGGGTAAAGCTTGCTACGGTGAAATATGTTCTTACGAACGAAAAGTATACCGGCGATTCCATTTTTCATAAATGGTATACTACCGACACGCTTCCGTTCGACTGCTGTGAAAACAGGGGAGAGCGTGATAAATACTATGTTTCCGAAACACATCCAGCAATTATATCAAGGGAGGTCTTTCAAAGCGTACAGCAACTTATAGAGAGAAAAGGCGCATCGCGTATAGGCAAATTCACCGTATCATATCCGCTTCGAAAAAAGATTTACTGTGGAGAATGCGGAACGCTTTATAAAAGAAAGAGCCGCAGCAACAGGGTTTACTGGGTTTGTCGAAAGCATGACGAATCTGCTGATAAATGCTCAGCCAAGCAAATCGCAGAAGAAATAGTCTACATGGCATTTGTCAGAATGTTCAATAAAATTCAAGCGCATCACAAAGCACTCCTCGCGCCAATGCTCCGTCAACTTGAAGCACTCTACGAAAGAGAGAAATCGGGAAACGCACAGCTTGCGGAGCTTCGCAAGGAAATATCCGAGATCAAGCGGCAAGCCTACTTACTGACCATGCTGAACTCGCAAGGAACGCTTGACGCTGGGTATTTCATGGAGCGCACCAAAGAACTCGACCGAAAATTGATGACCGCCCAAAAGCAGCTTCACGCCAACCTTGACGATAAGGACGGCGAAAGGCTTGACAATCTGCGAAAGCTGATCGGAATATTCGATAAAGCCGAACAGATAGACGAATTCGATGAAATCAAATTCGGACAGATCGTTGAAAAGATCACGGTGCTGTCGGAAACAGAAATCCGCTTTGACTTGATAGGCGGGATAGGCTTTACAGAGCGGATCGAGAGGTGAGAAAATGCTGAAAAACAGAAGCATACCGTTCGGATACTGCATGGTGAACGGAAAATACGCGCTTAACGCTTCCGAGGCAGATGCGGTGCGGAAAATCTTCGCGGACTATATCGGCGGCAAATCGCTGAAAACCATAGCCGCCGAGATGACTGTACCGTATAATACAGGCAAAGCGGTCTGGAATAAAAATATGGTTTGCCGAGTGCTTGGAAATCGGAAATATATCGGCAAAAATGGTTTTCCGAAAATAATATCCGATGAGGATTTTACACGCGCTGCCAAGATAAAAGCCGAACGAAACACCTACCGCAAACCCGTTCCTCGGGACGAGCTGAGGCAACACGAAATCCCAATAACGGAATATGAGCCGACCGAGGAAATCCGGCGGATCACCAATGAGATTAATCGGTTGCTTGATTCCGAAAGTACAGATAAGGAAAAGATTGAGGCGCTTATCATCGATTGCGCTCAGCTGAAATATACGGAAATCAAAGAGGTGAGAATGTGATTGGAACAACTGCTCAGAACGATATGAGGATAGTGGTAATACCCGCGAAATCACGAGATGAAATTCAACGAACCACACGTCTGAACGTGGCGGCATACTGCCGCGTCAGCACCGACCAGGAGGAACAGGAAAATAGCTACGAGGCGCAGATAAGCTACTACACCGAAAAGATAGGAAAAACAACGATTGGCAAATGGCGGGCATATTCGCCGATGAGGGCATCACAGGCACTCAAGCGAAAAAACGTCCCGAGTTTCTGAAAATGATACGGCTCTGCCGACAGCGCAAAATTGATATGGTTCTTACAAAATCTCTGTCAAGATTTGCGCGAAATACTGTTGACAGTCTGAACTACATACGTGAGCTGAAAGCGCTTGGTATAGCGGTTATATTCGAAAAAGAAAACATAAACACGCTTGAAACCGACACCGAGATGATGTTGACAATAATGTCATGCTTCGCGCAAGCTGAATCGGAATCCATCAGCAAGAATGTTTCTTGGGGCATTCGGCAGAGCTTCAAGAACGGCAATGTGCCAATGCAGTACGCACGTCTTCTCGGCTACAAAAAAGGCGATGGCGGGAACGCTGAAATTATCCCGGACGAGGCGGAAGTTGTCAGGGAAATATACCGCTGTTACCTTGATGGAATGAGCATGAATCTGATTGCTGACAGGCTGAACGAAAAGGGTTTGACTACAAAAGGTGGCAGTTCGCCATACCGAAAAATGGTAGTTCAGCGGATTTTGACCAATGAGAAATATACGGGAGATGCGCTTCTGCAAAAAACGTATGTGACCGATTGCATTACGAAAAAGATGCGAAAGAACAACGGTGAGCTTCCGATGTACCTTGTGAAGAACCATCACGAGCCGATTATCTCCCGCTCCGATTTTAATCGGGTGCAGGAAGAAATGGCACGGCGCTCGGCGAAGCGGACGATTGCCGACAAACTTACCAAGACCGGACAAGGAAAATACAGTGCCAAATACGCGCTCTCGGAACTGCTCATCTGCGGCGAATGTGGGGAGCATTACCGTCGAGTTACTTGGACGGCGAATGGCTTCAAGGAAGTCAAGTGGCGGTGTGTGAGTAGGATTCAGTACGGCAAGAAAAAATGTCACAGTTCACCGACTGTAGATGAACAGGCGCTCCACAGAGCGATTGTGAGCGCAATAAACGATTTATGTACGGTCAAAGACGATGTGGCAAAAGCGCTCCGCGAAAGCATAACCGAGGTGCTTGATCCTAATCAAAACGGCAGCATTCAGGCGGCACAGCAGCGGATCGACGAGCTTGCGCGGAATATTGACGGGCTGATACGGCTGGCGACCGTACCCGAAACGGCGGAAAACGCGATGTCGGATATCGCGAAATTCAGCGAAGAGATGAAAATGCTGCGGGAGTTCATCGAAACCGAGAAAGCAAAACAGACGGAGGTGCAGCACGGTTCTAACGAACTGAGCAATGTGCTTCAAAGTCTTGAAAAGGAAGATTTCGCCTTGACCGAATATGACGACATTGTTACGCGGCAGCTTATAGAGCAAATCACGGTTGATACCAAGAACACCATAACGGTGCGGTTCAAAGGTGGGTTTGAGATGAGAGCGAACTTAAATTAGAATTACCGATTGCGTTTGGCATATTGCGATTGTTGAATTGCTGGAAGGCAAAAAACGCATTAAAATTGCATCAAGAATGCATCTTGTCCCGATTTTTATACATTTTTGTCAGTCTTCTGTTGATTTTTATTGGATTTAAGGTTATTTTAGAAAAGATAGGCTGACAATGGCGACGCTGATGACTAAGGCTCTTTAGAAAAGATTTGGTGAATATTTTCCTTGGCAGGTCTGAAATGTAAAGTTGCGTATGCAATAAATTGTAAAAACGATTGCCATATAGAGTAAAATTAAAACAAACATTAATGGCGGAATTTGTCTAAAAAGGAGATTTTATTGCCATTCACGCAAAAAAAAAAATGCAATATGTGCAAAAGGGACAAAAAATTGTATTGAAAAAAACTCAAAAGTATATTATAATAATGGTATATAAAATTTGTTTTAACGCTTTTTTAATCTAATCTTAGGTACAGGAAAATACAACGAAGGGATGAAATTTATGTCGTGGGTAAATGTCAACGGGCTTGGTTTTAAGTTCAAAGCGCCTAAAGAGTTTCTTGATGCTAATGGATTTACAAGGGCAACACACTATCAAAATCAAGAAGTTATTGAAAAAATATTGAAAAGCGGTACTTTTTCTTCAAATGGTTGTGGTCATCCAAGGGAAAATGTCCCTTATCTCGACCATGCCATAATATATAAAAATCCTAATACCAAAGTATGTTGCCTAGTTTATATTACCTATAGTGATGCAAATAAAATCAGCGACGAAGTGAATCAATGGGCTGAAAGCAAGGGCTTGAAAGCAAAGATCTATGAACATAGTTGGTACAATGGTAGTACTTGTCTAGTCATTATTTCATTGCCTTCGGTAAAAATTTTATTGAGGTAATTTAACGATAATCTTTGTCTTTCGACTTAGCAATATTATTTTGTTAAGTTATAGAGAGGTCGTTTTTATCACAATAAGAATTTTACATAATTGACTTTTGAAATTTGATTTAAAAAAGCTAGGTTTCTTTATGTTCCAATATTGTTTTTGATGTCTACGGAGGATTATATGTCGTTTTTCAACCTACTTAACCGAAAAAGTTACTGGTATGGCAAAAGATAAGGTAGATGAGTTTTTTGAAAAAATTAAAGAGAAAGTTGAATATGAAAAATTGGTCAAATCCATAGAAGTTACAATTGAAGAAGAATGCATAAGGATGGATGAAGTTAATTTTAATGGTTATTCGGACAGAATAAAGCAAATAATTCGAAACTATAATTATATAGACAAAATATTGCACTATTGGACGGGTATTGAATTCGATTATCGATGCAGTAAAGAGATGATTGATGCTTTAACTGCAAATATCGCAGGATTCGATAATTTAACTGTACTTAACGCTAAGTCCTTGCTTAATAAAATTAGCCGCCAAATCTGTTGCTGGATTGAGAATAAATGTGATGAACAAATCCAGATGCGTCTTTTTATCTCGAAACGTTTTTGATGTGTATTTTGAACGAGACTATGAAGATGAACATAATGTAAAAAAACAAATTTCAATCGAAGAAAAAACGATAGATAGCGTTTCTAAATCACTTTATCTGACTGTTGCAAAGTCAACTCTTCTGAATGATTCAGTGTATGACTCTAACCTTTTTGGAACAATAAGTGGCGAAGGCATAGAAGAATGCTCTAACTTATGGGAAATCCGCAATTCTCTCCCCAAAATTCTTTTCCTTTCTGGGACTGGTGGTTCGGGAAAACAACGCATCTTAGAAAATTTCAATATGATGCATTTAAAGGTCATACTGACGAGAATAACGAAGATTCACTTTTCTTTCCTATATATATTACTTTGTCATATAAGAGCAGCAATGAGACCATAAAAAGCTACATAATTAGTCACATTCCCTGTTCAAAATGAAAACATTGAAGAAAAAAATGATGAAAATAAGTTAATAGCTATTTTTTCTAAAAACGACAGCAGATTTACCTATATCTTTTTGCTAGATGGTTTAAATGAATATCGGGGAAATCTTGAAGACTTGTTTAATGAGATAAAAGCACTTGCTGAATACCCGAAGGTTAAAATTATTATTACCTCTCGATATAATTCTGCTGATGTAATTGTTTCCTTGCACAAATTGTCTGATATTTCCGATGCAGTTGTTAATCATATAAGCAAAGAAAGTGCGTGCAAATATTATGGAATAGATTCATTTCCGACAGAATATCCGGAAAAACTTTAGAATTGCTTACAACGCCATTTTATATGAAAATTTGTAAGGAGATGAATTTTGATCTTAATGCCAGCGGTTGTATTAATGCAAGCTATTTAATGTATTGCTACCTAGAAAACAATAAGAAAAGATTTGATGAGGATCACATTCACATTATAACTGAATTGTTCCCGAGCTTATGTTATCTGTCTTATCGAAAAGATTCTATTTCTGAAAAAAAGGCTAGGGGCGATGTTTCTTTAACAAGTATATCTCTTAATGAACTTAAACAAACCATCAAATGTTACAACGAAAGGTATGGTAGTGATTTTTCTTATGAAAATGTAAAAAATGCCTTTTTGGATTGCAATTTAATTGTGAGAGATAAAAGCACTCCTTTCGTTAAATTTAGTTTTAAGCATCAAAACATAAGAGATCTTTGTGCGGCACTTCACGTAGCAAATATAGTTTGGGCAATTGTTGATTACCCTGACCATATAAATGAAGACTTCGGTTCGGAAATCGAAATGCACGCTGATTTAAGGGATTTTTCTAATGATGTTGCTGATGCGCTTTTGGTTATTAAAACAGGCTCGAAGAAAGCCTCTTTGTCAGTTGGAGATTCGATTACATTTTTACTGCATGGTAATGAGGACTATTGCCAAAAATTAAAGAACATAAATAATCTTGTTGTTTTGCAAGTGCTGAATAAAATCTCTGTTACTCGTGAGGATAATATATTATTTGCTAGCGAATTTATACGCTGTTATGAAGAGTCTAATAATGTTTGTATAAAAGAATCGCTTGCAAATATGTATATATTCTCATTATGTCAGATGGCTCAACATTATCGCATAATGGAAGACAAAAATATAATGCCGTTGGACAGCTTTGTGAAATGCATGGAATATGCCAAAAAAGCAAAACAAGTGTATGATAACAGTAATGGCGAATTTAATAGTGACGGCTATAACCATGTAGGCAAATGTTTAAACAGCTTTTTAGAGTACGTTTTGAACGATTTGAATGATTTTTCGGTAATTGAAAATGAGCGATACCTTTTGGTTGATGAGGCAATTTCAAATTTGGATTTTGCGCAAAATGTTTTACTGGAATGCAATAACAATTTTAATGATATCGGACTTGCAGTATATCAGGTACTTAATTCTGCATTTCAAGCATACAATTCTTATGCTTTTACAGAAAATCGTAATAAAATTGTTTTGAATATTTTGGGTCTTCATTATGTTTCACGGGCATATTTAGCTAAAGCTTGTCTCAATTATAGCGCAGAGAGCCTAAATCTCATGGCTATTATATTAGAAAATAATTATAATGCTAAATTGCGTCAATTGATCTTGGAAAAATTCGGCATAGAAATCACAGGCCTTGAGGGTTATAATGAGGATAGGCTAATGCTGTCTTATAGATTGTATGATGCTGCTTCTAGATGTCCACATATCGTTCGTAGCTATTCAGCACAAAAGAAAGCTATTATGTTGATTAAGCATCAAGTGGAACTGCAAGATTTTGATGATAAATCGGAAATTGAGAGGGATCTCAATATTTCTAAACGTGCGAATAAACCTTTGATTGAATATTGGTATGGCAGATACTACAGCGACATTCACAGTGACAAGGAAATGGCGCAGAGCTATTTTGAGAGTGAGCTCAACAAGCGGTGTCAAGGAAAAGTCGTAGATTTAAATACCAAACCGAATTCAGCTCTTATGCTGGTTTTGATTGAATGGCTGGTTTACGAGAATATCGATCATATTGATAAGGATATTGATTTCAATTACATTAAAACAGAATTGACTATTGAATCCCTGGATAGTGTCGATATACATAAATTGCGATGCGAAAGTAGACTTCAGCGCGAGATAGCCTATATTATTATGTGCTTGAAGGTTCAGAAAAATGCTGTTCATTCTCAAAAAATTGTGGCTGACCAATTTTGGGTTACTCTTGAAACTGTAGAGGAAAATCTGAATAGATTCTTGAGTAATATAAGAACATTAGTAGGTAATCAGGAGGAAACATTATGAATAATTGTTTATCAGCGATTGAAGCAATAACTAAACTGCTTTTTTTGCCTAAATCAGTTCCAGAAAGAGCTGATGTCTGCATTGTTCTTGGGAATGACTATCTTGATACAATGGTTGATGTTAAGTCAATTTATGAACATCACGTTTGTGATAAATTTATTTTGACCGGGCATTCGGCAAAGATGGATAAAGAACCCGAATGTGAGCGTTTTTTTAGAAGAGGTATAGAGTTAGGAATTCCATCAGATATAATGTTCCTTGAAAATAAGGCAACAAACAGCTATGAAAACCTCAATTATTCCAAACAAATTATTGAGGAGCAGTTTGGGGGATTTGAACACTGCAAAAAAATACTATTTGTTTGCAAAGCATTTTTGTAACAAAGGAGAATTGAAATGACAGCAAAAAATCTATATCCGGACTTTGTTGAAACTTACTATATTCCAACTGTTGATGATACTCCGACGGGTAAAAATATAGGACCGGACAATTGGTGGATTAATGAAGCTGCTCGAAAACGTGTTTTAGAAGAGGTTAAACGCATTGCAGAATACACTTTAAAAGGTGATTTAACACTTTAAAAGTGCCTACCCGAAGCTTTACGTAAACTTATATGCGAATAATTTAAGAAAAGAGTTTGAAAACCGTGTATATGTGTTTGGGCGAGTAGTATGAATGCTAGATAGGTAATAAAACGGTTTTCTGCACATTCGTGTTAATTTTTAAATAATATATGAAAAGAGATCTCAAATGTTCAATTAAAGCCAAAAGGTCAAATTAGTACCAATGTATACCTTAAACCCAAGGTCATAACAGTGAAAAGAGGATGGAGAATGATGATTGAACATAATGTACATGATGCTACAGGCCAACTGTCTGGATATCTGTATCAAGTGCTTTCTGCCCTTCTCCTTCTACTTGAGAGCAGAAACCCCGACTCTCAGCTCTGTATTGAGAAATTTGATGATGTTGCTTTTGTGGAAAAAGACAACCCACAAATAATGATTCAGATAAAACACCAACTTCATCGACAAGGAAACCTCAGCGATACTAGTACTGATTATTGGAGAACAATAAAAAGCTGGTGTGATCACATAAAAAACAATGCGAACCTTGAACGTGCAACTAATTTTGTTATTATTACAACAGCCAAAGCGCAAGACAATTCTATTGCATTTTATTTAACAAAACATGTTTCTCGTGATTGGAAAAAAGCACTTGAGATTATGCGTCAAGTAGCGTGTTCAAATGCATCGAAAACCAACAAGAATTACTATGATGCTTTTAAGTCACTAGATGACAAGCAACAAGAATATTTGGTTAAGCATATTTATGTATGTGATTCGAGTCCCAATATAGTTGCGATAAAAAGAAAGCATTATGCCGTATGTGCGTGTTATAACACTTCAGCCTTTTGAAGAAAGCGTATACGAAAAAATAGTAGGTTGGTGGATTATTTCTTCAATTCAATGTTTGATTTCCGAAGAACCAGTATTTATCAGCTATCGACAATTGCAGAAAAAGATGAACGATATTGGTGGTGAATATAAGGCAGATTCCCTACCTATTGATGTTGATCCATATTACCAACCGACAGATCATGAATTAGAGCAGTTACCGCCAGAAAATAGAATATTTATTGAACAGTTAGATTTGATAGCCATTTCTAATAGTCGTTTAAAGCGTTGCATTAGGGACTATTATAATGCTTACCGTCAAAGAAGTCAGTGGGTTAGAGAACAATTGTTATTTATCAATGATTTAGAAAAATACGAAAAAAGGCTAGTTGATGAATGGAATAGATTGTTTTTAATAATGAAAGAGAATATGGAAGACTATGGCGATCAACTTACTGAAAATCAAAAGCAAATTGCAGGCAGGAAGCTATTTGGCGAAATTGAGAATTTGTCATTACCAATAAGAAGCAATGTTCCAGATCCATTTATTATGCGTGGTACATATCATGAACTTGCTAATCGACTTGTTGTTGGATGGCATGTTTGATTTTATGGAGCGCTTATGTGAATTACTAAGGGGGTGATGGGCATGATACCATGGAGTAAACGTACACCAGAAATAGCTAATTTATTGAATCCATCATTTTTGCGCTATACTTTTTATATTCAGCTATATTTTGAGTATCAAAAAGAAAAGCAAAAAAATAATATGCCATTCTCATTACTTTATTTAGTTATGCCTATCGTATTGCATAAAAACACAAGAAATAGAGTTAATTCAAGAGAAAATATGGTTGTATGGCTACAACGAAATCCGGACGTTTTAATAGGATTTGCTGATCGTGCCAAGAGCCTAATCGGCTTTACGAATGAAGCTATAGAATTTTTATTATTTCAAGGTAACTGCGAAATCATCGATGGAGGACTATCTATAATAAAAACAGTTTCAAAATCAAAGATTGTCCAATACGCCGCTAATGATCAAGAAATTGCAGAATGTATTCAAAAAGCGGAGCATGTTGGACGGTGGTTTTATAATATGCACGCCGTGGAAAATATATATACTGCTTTGGGGGTGAAACCATAATGCAAATCAGTGCGATAGTTCTATATGGTACAAATGGCAAAAGAAGAATTCTGCCATTTAAAATCGGATCAGTAAATATCATTACTGGAAAATCAAAAACGGGAAAATCCGTGATCGGTGACATTATTGATTACTGTTTCGGCGGATCTTCTTGTAATATAGCAGAAGGCTTTGTAAGGGAGCATGTTGCATGGTATGCTCTTCAACTGGTGCATAATGACGAATATCTTCTAATTGCTAGGGAAAATCCACCGCATGGACAAGCCTCTACAAATAGTTGCTGTTACTTAATGGGTGCAAAAAATATTCCCAATGACTTGACGCGTGCTACTCCTATAGATAACAGTGGTTTAGAAAAACTACTTTCATCAAAATTAGGAATATCAGAAAACCTCTTTAATCCTCCCGAAAATCAAAGTCGTCTACCACTTTCTGCAAATATACGTCATAGTCTATATTATTGCTTACAAAATCAAGACGAGATTGCATCACAAAAATTTTTATTTCATAGACAGGCGGAACCTTTTATGGCGCAAGCGATAAAAGACACATTGCCATATTTCTTAGGCATAGTAGGCGAGAATACTTTGGTTTCTTGAATCTGAAAGAACGCTGCTTTAAGCGAGAAGCTACCATTTTAAGAAAGGGCAATTGATGAAGTTGACCAACTAAAGGGGAATGGCTTAGATAGAGCAACGGTTCTTCTTTCTGAAGCAAAAGAAGTCGGCATTCTTCCAGAAGATATCCAAATTGATCTATCAGATTATGAAAGTGTACGAAATGCAATGAGCGTTGCGTGCAATTGGAAACCAAATGACATATCTACAACTGGTATGGATAGAATATCCTGCTTCAAAGTCAATTATCGCACACTCAAAATGAAATAGATCAAATCGGCATTGATATTCGAAATACCGAGGAATTTCTGGGGCAAGTGAAAGATTATAGTACTGAAGTTGAGCATCAAAAAAGTCGATTAGAATCTATTGGACTATTCGAGCAAATTGATTTTGATCCAAACCATTGTCCGTTATGTTCAAAGACAATAGATTCACCTTTGCCAGGGGCACAGGATATTCGAGATTCAATAACAAGTTTATCATACCGATTAGAATCTGTATCCCATAATCGTCCAGCGCTCAGAAAATATCTAGAACAGCTTAAA
>OKWC01000152.1_pt1 | contig 13701 bp, 15 predicted proteins | sample 1606971 | NCBI WGS metagenome assembly OKWC01 (sample SAMN04414076, study PRJEB24778) | human gut metagenome | material: faecal | host: Homo sapiens
AGCAGAAACAGTTTCCGGGAACTATGACGGTTTCTTTTGAAGGGGCTGCCAAACCGATTACGGCTGTATTTGAACTTTCCCGCCTTTCTACCAATAAGGATTGGGAAGCCCATACCGAAGTGCCCGGAAAATACGAAAGAATAGAATTGCAAGATTTGCTAAAACAGCTTATTAAATAATGAAACGTATCTTCTTACTACTCATAGCCTGCTGCTTTTTAAGTACTATTTCAGCGCAAAGTACTCGGAAAATAAGGGAGCTTGAAGCCAAACGGAAGGAACTTCACCAGCAGATTGCCGAGTCTGAAACTTTGTTGCAATCTACCAAAAAGGATGTGAAAAGCCAGTTGGACAACCTTGCTTTGCTGACAGGTCAGATTGAGGAGAGAAGAAAATATATCAATACCATAGAGAGTGATGTTCATACATTGACAAGTGAGATCGCTTCTTTACAGAAACAACTGAATAAACTTCAGCGTGATTTGAAAGACAAGAAGCGGAAGTATGAAACTTCGGTACAATACATGTATCGTAACAAGTCTGTTCAAGAGAAATTAATGTTTATTTTTTCTGCCGAGAATTTGAGTCAGACTTACCGTCGTATGCGTTATGTGCAGGAATATGCAAACTTCCAGCGCCTTCAAGGAATGGAGATAGAACGTAAGCAGAAGCAAATTGCCGCTAAAAAAAGAGAAGTGGAACAAACTAAGCATGCCAAACAGAATCTTTTAAAACAGGGTGAGGTTGAAAAGGCCAAACTGGAGATTCAGGAAAAGGAGCGCCAGACTCTTTTGGCGGATTTGCAAAAGAAGCAGAAAGGTATACAAAGCGAGATAAGGAAGAAAAAACGTTCGGCTGAGCAATTGAATGCCCAGATTGACCGTTTGATTGAAATTGAATAGAGAAAGCTAGAAAGCGTGCAGAGGAGGAAGCTCGTAGGAAAGCCGCTGCTGAGGCTGCCGCAAAGGCGGCAGCAAGGCTAAGAAAGCGGAGCGTGAAACTACGGGAGGGGCGTCCCGTTCTAAATCTACGGAAAAAAATGAGTCTACAAAGAAGGTCGCTCCGGTGGAGAAGTTCAGTCTGAATAATGAGGACCGCCAGCTGTCGGGCAGTTTTGAACGTAACCGGGGTATTTTGCCGGTTCCCATTACCGGTCCATATGTGATTGTCAGCCATTACGGACAGTATGCCGTAGATGGTTTGCGTAATGTGAAACTGGATAATAAAGGGATTGATATCAAGGGCAAACCGGGAGCGCAGGCACGTGCCGTTTTCAATGGAGAAGTTTCGGCTATTTTCCAGTATAATGGTTTGAACAATATACTGGTGCGTCATGGTAATTACATCTCTGTCTATTGCAACCTTTCTTCCGTATCGGTTTCTAAAGGCAGCAAAGTCAATACACGTACCGTTCTTGGTACTATCCATACAGATAGTTCGGGTAATACGGTCTTGCATTTTCAACTTCGTAAGGAAACGGCTAAACTTAATCCGGAATTATGGTTGGGAAGATGAAAAAGATAAGTCCTCTTTCTGTATTTTATTACTTTGCGGTTTCTCGCAGCTTGTTTGGAAACTGAAGAATTTTCTGTAGTTCCTGTTCCTGAAATTTCTTCCATAATAATTCCTTCTACGGAAAGTATCTGGCCTGTTGCTATAAAGAATGCTGATCTGGCTGGAGATTGGTTATCTTTTTGATATGTAGTACAGGATAACTTTCTGTATAATAGCTTTTAAAGTATAAATATGTATTTGAGAAACAGTTATTTCCGTTCTAAAACTTGTCTGTTCTTTCAAAGAGAACGAAAAAACATTTATTATTAAAAATAAATCTCCAATTAGTTTTGAGTTCAAGTCTAATTGCGTACATTTGTCCCCTGCATTAAGTATCCTCATAGAAGTACATTAATACTTTTCCAACTTATTCTTTAGTGATGATGGTAGAATCGTTTGTCTCTCTGTAAGATTCCTAATAGCAAAACGCACTTTATTTTTTTATTAAAACATTTTATTTTAAAATGAACATTTTTTATTGCAGGGCTTTAACTATAATATGAGTGAAGCCGAACTTGGAGAATTATTTGCAGAGTATGGTGAAGTTGTTTCTGTTAAGATTATAATGGACAGAGAGACCGGTCGTTCTAAGGGATATGGTTTTGTTGAAATGGCTGATGATGAAGCTGGAGATAAAGCGATTGCAGCTCTTAATGAAGTTGATATGGATGGAAAAACTCTTTCTGTGTCAGTAGCTCGTCCTAGAGAAGAACGTCCGCGTCGTAGCTATGGCAACAATGGCGGTGGTGGTTATCGTGGCGGTAACAACAGTCGTGGTGGTGGCTATGGTGGTAGTCGCGGAGATAATGGCTATGGCGGTGGCAGAAACAGATATTGATCTGTATCTCTATAAAATATAAGGGGACCTGTCTTGGACATTTGAAATGCTGAGGCAGGTTTTTAAGTGCCTGTTCAGGATATCTTCAAAAGACTTTGGCTGTCGGTTATTTCTTTTATTTATGGCAAACAGAAGATGTTCCATTGAGGGTAAAAACGGTTAATTTATTAAGCATGGTCAATAATTTCTACATAAATTCCAGGTACTTCTCTCTTTTATAGAAAGGCTATAAGTATTATGCGTGTTATATTCAACTTCATTCTGGATTATTCCAACAAGAAAGAAGATGATTTAGTATGGAGAGATGCTTGTTTTCTAGAAAATAGATTCCTGTGTCTGTGTTGTCAATAGTTCCAGCGCCTTGATTCCCATAACGGAATTTCCTTTTGGATTCAATCTCGGGCTCCACACTGCAACTGAATATCGTAGTGGGTAAACTGCGGCTATACCGCCTCCCACACCACTTTTCCCCGGAAGACCTACCAAATAAGAAAATTCTCCTGCTTCGTCATAGAATCCACATGTTTGCATGATGGCATTGATACGTTTCACTTGAGAGGCGGTCAGCGTGATTCCTTCGAATGTAAAAGCCTGTTTATGGTTGGCAAACGGCAAAAAGGCTTTGGATAAATCATAACAACTCATTTCTATGGAGCATTGCAGGAAATAGAAATGAAGTACACGTTCTATGTCATTGTCGATGTTATGATAATATTTCAACAGGTTGGTGATTGCCGCATTCAGATAACCGTTTTCACGTTCGGACAGGGCAACTTCTTCATTATAATGAATTTGGTTATTTCCGCTGATTGAGCGGACGAAACGAAGATATTCTTCTTCGGGGTGTTTCAGATGGTTCAGCAGGATATCTGTCATTACAATGGCTCCGGCGTAATAAAGGGATTCCGAGGAATTCCTTTTTCTACCTCCAGTTGTACTAGTGAGTTGAAAGCTGTTCCCGAAGGTTCTTTACCTACTCTTTTCCATAGATTATCTCCTTCAAGACTCAAACACATGGCAAGTGAAAAAACTTTCGAATACTTTGGATGGAGAAGCCGGTGGTGGCTTCTCCATGCATGAAAGTTTTGTTTTGTATCGTATGGATACACATTCCGAATTGATCTGGGTTGATTTTGGCAAGTGCCGGAATGTAATCAGCCTGTTTGCCAATAGAGGCGTAGGGCTGGATTTCTTGATAGATGTCTTTTAGAATCTGTTGATAATCCATGATTTGGACGTTTTTATTTTTCTGTATAGTCACCATTGGCTTTGATGAGCTCGATCAACTTCTCAACAGCCTGATCTTCGGGAATGTTTTTTCTATGCATTCTTTCTTTTTATAGAGGCTGATTTTTCCACGACCGGCACCTACATAGCCATAGTCGGCATCCGCCATTTCGCCGGGACCATTGACAATACAGCCCATAATGCCGATCTTCAGACCTTTCAAGTGCGAGGTAGCTGTTTTGATACGGGCGATGGTAGACTCCAAATCATATAAGGTACGACCACATCCCGGACATGAAATGTATTCCGTTTTGCTGGTTCGGATTCTGCCGGCTTGCAGGATACCAAATGCAGTGGTATCTACCACTATATGACTCAAGGGGCCTTGGTTGTACAAGAAGATTCCGTCACAGAGTCCGTCAAAAATTAGTGCACCCATATCAGCTGCCGCTTTGATTTGCAGGTCTTCAGCTTTCGTTTCCTGATAGTATTGGAAGAATACGACCGGATTCTCTAACCCTTCATTCATCAGTTCGTGTGTCATGGCACGATATTCGCCGAGGCGGTTGGGATGATTGCTTTGGGCGATGATTACCACTTCGGGATGTAGTTTAAGGGCTGCGATTACTTCGTCATTCATAGCCATATAGGGCAGAAACAGGAATTTCAGATCGGAAACCGTGTGATGTAATTCTATCATCTGCTGGTAGTTAAATGCCGGATAGACATTTTTTTTCTTCTGGATTCCATGCATTGGCATCTACTAGATAGGCTATATTGTTATCTCGTGATTGGGGCACACTTCCACCGCAATAAATATAGTCAGGTTTGAACTGAGGATTAGTTTCGAAAGACCCTTTCAGACGTTCGGCTATTACTACGGGAAGATTATCTCCTCCAATGTTTCGGACAGCCTTAGTCTTCCGGCGCCCCGGAGATAGGTAGTTGAACTGCGGAGCTTCTTTTCCAGGAATAAAAGGATGTCCTTCCCGAGTTAGTATATAATCAACCAGTTTGCGGGCTACCGGAATTTCGTTTTCAGGAGCCTCGCTCAATGAAACACGATGGTATCTCCCAAGCCATCTGCAAGGAGTGCGCCTATTCCTAATGCGGATTTTATTCTTCCGTCCTCGCCGTCCCCTGCTTCGGTAACCCCCAAATGAAGCGGGAAAGCCATGCCTTCCTTTTCCATTTCCTTTACCAGCAGACGGACCGTCCTGACCATTACTACGGTATTGGATGCTTTGATGGAAATAACCACATCGTTGAAATGTTCCGCAACACAGATACGCAGAAATTCCATGCACGATTCCACCATACCTTCAGGGGTGTCACCATAATGAGACATGATGCGGTCTGACAGAGAACCGTGGTTTACCCCGATGCGGATGGCGGTGTGGTTTTCCTTGCAGATATTTAGAAAAGGAATGAAGCGGGCACGTATCTTTTCTATTTCTTGCGCATATTCTTCGTCAGTGTATTCCAGTTTCCGGAAAGTACGTCCCGGGTCTACGTAATTTCCCGGTTGATGCGTACCTTTTCTGCATATTGTGCCGCTACATCGGCTACTTTGGGGTTAAAATGTACATCGGCCACCAATGGAGTATCATATCCTTGAGAGCGTAATCCGATATTGATATTCTTCAAGTTTTCGGCTTCACGGACACCTTGTGTGGTGAGGCGAACGTATTCACCGCCGGCATCTATAATGCGTTTGGCTTGTTCCACACAGGCTTCGGTATCCATAGTGACGGTATTTGTCATGCTCTGAATACGGATGGGGTTGTTGCCACCCAAGGGAGTGGCTCCGATATTCACTTCGGAAGATTCGCGGCGGGAGTAATTGAATAAATCCATAGTTAGTGATTAGTGGTGAGTGGTTAGTGATTAGTGGGCTGCGCTGAAATATTAACCACTTACCACTAATCACTAACCACTAGTTAATTTGTTTTATATTCAAACTTGTACTTCTTTCATGTTTCTTCGTTTGGCTTTCTACGATTTTTCTTTTTCAAGCCGGTCTTGTAGTCTGCAAACTTGGTGGCTAGTTCTGTATCACTCAATGCTAGCATTTGTACGGCCAGAATAGCTGCATTCATGGCTCCATTGATTGCTACAGTAGCTACAGGAATTCCGGGAGGCATTTGGATGATAGAATAAAGTGCGTCTACGCCATCAAGAACAGAACCTTTAACGGGGACACCGATAACAGGCAATGTGGTATTTGCAGCAATGACACCGGGAAGTGCGGCAGCCATGCCGGCAGCGGCAATGATGACTTTAATTCCACGGCCTGCAGCATTTTTCGCAAATTCCTCCACAGCTTCGGGAGTGCGGTGTGCCGAAAGGGCGTTCATTTCGAAAGGTACGTGCATCTCGTCCAGTAATTTGGCAGCTTTTTCCATTACGGGAAGATCGGAAGTGCTACCCATGATAATGCTTACGATAGGTTTCATTGTTTTTTGTTATTGTTTGGTTTATATATTTACTTCAAGCACGGGTTATACGGATGAACGCGGATAGAAAAATCCGTGAGGTCCGCGTAATCCGCGCTTGAACAATTCCTAATGGGAATCTATATTATTCGTTGACTAATGCTTTATATCCTTCAGCATCCAGCAAATCGTTAACGTCATTAGAGTCATTGGGCTTAATCTTAATCAGCCACCCTTTACCATACGGGTCTTGGTTTACTAATTCGGGATTGTCGGCCAATGCTTCATTCTGTTCCAAAACTTCTCCTGAAACGGGAAGGAACAAGTCCGAAATCGTTTTTACTACTTCAATAGTACCGAAAACTTCATCTTTTTCTAAAGTTTCTCCTTCAGTTGTGATATCTACGAATACGATGTCACCCAGTTGCTCTTGTGCATAATCAGTGATGCCTACATAAGCTATATCACCTTCTACTCGTATCCATTCGTGTTCTTTGGTATACTTTACATTGCTTGGAAATTCCATAATGCTTTCAATTTATAAGGTTAATACTAATTTTTTTCAAATAAACAAAATTCCAATGACACCACAAAACAATCCGACAATAAATCCGGCTAAAACTTCTAATAAGGTATGCTGTTTTACAATGATACGGGCTGTGCCAAGCATCCCGGATAGCAAAATGAAAAAACAGAGCCACCATACAGGATTGAAATTGAATATAAAGCTGTAGGATAATAATCCGCCTACCATCATGCCGCTGCTTGCCACGTGTGTGCTGATTTTCCACTTGAAATTGATCAGCGTGCAAAGGATCATGCAGATGAGGGCGGCTACGATAATACCTGACATATAGCGGGGCAGGTGTATCTTATACATGGTGATGAGACAAGTGACATAGCTGATGATAGTCAACGCATATGGTACGAAACGTTTTTCGCGGTGTCCCAATTCATGAATACCCCAACCGTTTATTTTTTGGAACAGGTAGATGGCGAGCATCGGCATCAGAATGGTGAAACAGTAGACTATGCCCAATACTATCAGTTTGTACTGGATGGGCATGATACGAAGATAAGTGAAGAAAAAAAGCAGGAAAAATGCCACAAAAGGAATCATAAAAGGCGTGAATATGCCTGATATGATACGTGAACTGACTTCAAGCGGACTGTTTTTCTTGCCTACTGCTATTGTTTCGGTTGTTTCGTTAGCTTCCATATAATTTATATTACCTTCTTAATCGTGCGACGGGTATGTTAAGCTGTTGGCGGTATTTGGCTACAGTACGGCGGGCTATGGGGTAGCCTTTCGTTTTTAGTGTTTCGGCCAGTTCATCATCAGTGTACGGTTTTTCCTTGTCTTCGGTGTCTACACATTCTTTCAGAATACGCTTGATTTCGCGGACAGAGAGTTCTTCACCGTCTTCGGTAGTGTAACCGTCGCTGAAAAAGAATTTCAATGAATAGATACCATAGTTTGTTTGTACATATTTGCTGTTGCTTACCCGTGATATGGTGGAAATATCCAATCCCGAGCGTTCGGCTACATCTTTTAGGATCATGGGCTTTAGCAGGGATTCGTCTCCTTCCAAAAAGAAGGGGCGCTGAATATCTATAATGGCTTGCATGGTGGTGAGCAACGTATGTTGTCGCTGTTTTACGGCGTTGATAAAACCTTGTGCGGCATCTACTTTTTGTTTTAGGAACATCAGTGCGTCCTTTGAGGCTTTGCTCTGATTATCTTTGTTGCGGGTGTGTTCATCCAGTAGTTCGGTGAACTGGCGGCTCAGACGCAACTCAGGAACATTACGATTGTTTAAACTTAGAGTAATGGTGTCATCCTCATACGTTTCTACAATGAAGTCGGGAATGATCTGCTGCATATTTTTGCCCATTGCTTCACCCAGTGAACTGCCCGGACGAGGATTCAGTTTGGTGAGATCGCTCACCGCCTCATTATATTGTTCTTCGGTAATACCTAGTTTTTGGATAATCCTTTCTTTGTTTTTGCGGGTAAACTCATCACAGCATTTACCGATGATGTCCAGTTCTATTTGTTTTAACGGTGAATCGGCTTTTCTTTGTATTTGTAGCAGAAGACATTCTTGTAAACTGCGGGCACCGATACCTGCCGGATCAAAGTCTTGGATTATTTCCAAGATTTTATTTAATTCCTCCTCAGTGGTATAGATGCCTCGATAGATGGCAAGTTCATCCATGATAGACTCCATATTTTTGCGTAACAGGCCGTCATCGTCCAATGAACCGATCAAGTATTCTGCTATATCTCGTTGTTCTGGGGTAAGTTCCTGCATCTGCAACTGGTCTTTCAATATTTCATAAAAAGATACGGCATCCGAGAAAGGGATTTCTTCGGCTACTCCTTCTTTGGAACGATTATGTTCCTGTAGTTTATAATCGGGAATATCATCTTCGTTGCTGTAATCGCCTAATGAAAAATCTTCGTTCGAGTCTGTATTTCCGTCTTCGTTCTCAACGTATTCTGTGTTGTCATCTTCATTTTCGGGCATTTCTTTCCCTTCCTCCAGGGCCGGATTATCCAGTATTTCGGAATGGATACGTTCTTCCAGCTCCACAGTGGGCAGTTCCAGCAATTTCACTACCAGTATCTGTTGTGGAGATAAGGTTTGTATTTGTTGCTGGGCTTGTGTTTGTACTTGACGTGAGCCTTGTGCCATAATATTTTTATTTCCTTGTTTATTGCGACAAAAATAGGAAATTGTATTGTAATAATCTTCCTTTTTGGGGGGATTATTTTAAGGGGATGGCTATCTTTACCTGTCATCTATATAAAAAACATAAGATTATGTTTGCAAAAGAAACTTATACAACCCGTCGTAACAGTTTGAAAAAACGTGGGGATAGGTTTCTTGCTATTTTAGATAACGGGGAGAGTGGCGACTATGCGGATAATACTTATCATTTCCGCCAAGGTTCTACTTCTCTTTATTTTTGGGACTTGCCCTATGCCGGATTGGCGATATGGATATCATATTGTATGGATGGGATCCAGCCTGCCTTGTGTGAGAAAGCGTAGAGGGTGGGAGTGACAGAAACTGGTTCTGCCGCGGATTTGAAGAAGTGTTTGGAAAAAGCAGTTGCTAAAAGACAGGTGATTCATTAGAAAAGTTACTTAGGTCAGCCGTAAATTATTAAGGCTGGCCGGATCTTTGGAACCGGAATTTGAACTTACTATAGAACCGGGTATCTATATTAATAGATTGTTGGAAAGCGGAGAAATGCTTTAAGGATTTTATCGATTATGATAAGTTGGAGAGTTATCGTGAGTTTACAGAGTTGCGTAATGAGGAAGATTATTTGATAACGGAGGACGGGACACGTTTTTGGGGTACGAAGGTCCTTTTACTACAGAACGATGATATATAATTATCCACCTATGGTTGCTTTTAAACCGTAATCAGTCAAGATTTGTATGCACTGCTGTTGTACTTCCTCGGATGGCGTTTGCATTTTATATCCTTTAGGGTTATAGATACTGCCTAGCTTTGCATGCTTTCCCTTTCCTATATCATGGTAAGGTAATAGGTTAATTATCTCAGGATGCCGTGGAAGACTGGCCAAAAATTCGGCAGACAGTTTTATGTTCTTTTCATCTGCATTCACTCCTTCAATCAATGGAATACGGATATAATAAGGGAAGTCAGCTTCTGCTACTCTGCGGATGTTCTCCAAATTAATTCATTGGAACATCACAGAATGTCTGGTGTACGGTACTGTCCATTGATTTTAAGTCGATAAGCAATAGTTCACAATTCCGCATCACTTCATCCACTGTTTCTTTGCGGGCAAGCAGGGTGGTATCTACCGCCCGATGAATTCCCTGTTGTCCGCAACGTTTCAGTATATCAATCAAGAATTCGGGATGAAGCAACGGTTCTCCACCACAAAAAGTAACTCCACCGCCCGATTGATCCATAAATGGAATTTCCTTTTCTATTTCATGCATCAGGTATTCGGCGGTATATTCCGTTCCTGATATCTCGATAGCCATTGCCGGACATTCTTCGGCACAGCGTCCGCATAACACGCATTTTTGTTTGTCGGTGATAATACCCTCGGGAGCCAGTGTCAGTGCCCCGTTGGGACATACTTTCAGACAAGTTCCACAGCCGAGGCATTTCTTGGCTGTGTATAGTTTGTCTTTTCCGTTACGAATGCCTTCGGGATTATGGCACCATATGCACGAGAGCGGGCATCCTTTCATGAAAAGTGTGATGCGGATGCCCGGTCCGTCATTGATGGCATAGCGTTTGATGTCGAAAATCAGACTCATCTTGTCAGAAGGTTTCTTGTGCCGTGCGGGCTATTACGTCATATTGTAAATCTGTATTCATGTCATTGAAGTAATCACTGTATCCAGCTACGCGTACCAATAGGTCCCGGTATTCTTCCGGATGTTTTTGGGCGGCATGCAGGGTAGCGGTATCTACTATGTTGAACTGAATGTGATGTCCTCCTAAAGCAAAATAGCTGCGGATGAGGCTTGCCAGTTTGGCTATGTCTTCATCGTGTTTAAGAAGTGAAGGCAGGAAGCGCTGATTCAATAGAGTGCCTCCGCTTTTCACCTGGTCCAGTTTTCCTAATGATTTTATAACGGCGGATGGCCCGTGGGTATCTGCTCCGTGTGAGGGTGAGGTACCGTCACTGATGGCACGTCCGGCCAGACGGCCGTTGGGGGTGGCATTCATCATTTTGCCGAAGTAAACGTGACAGGTGGTAGACAACATGTTCAGATGGAAACATTCGCCTTTGGTGTTCGGCTTTCCCTCGATGGCATCGTAAAGGTCATTAAAAATCTGGATGGCGATGCGGTCTGCATATTCGTCATCGTTACCGAAGAAAGGGGTACGGTTCAGTATGAACTGTCTCATGGCTTCCTGTCCTTCGAAGTTGGTATCGGTAGCATGGATGATTTGCTCCATATTGAATTTACGTTCTTCGAATACATGTTTTTTCAGAACGGAGAGGCTGTCGGTAATAGTACCCAAACCGGTGCATTGAATATAGCTTGTGTTATAACGCGGTCCGCAGTTATAATAATCTTTTCCTTTGGCGATACAGTCATCAATGAACAAAGACAGGAAAGTGGCGGGAGCGTATTTGGCGAACATACGGTCAATGTAGTTGCTGACGCGTACTTTCATATCTACAAAATAATGGATTTGTTTAAGAAATGCGTCATAAAGTTCTTCATAACTCCGGAAGGTGCAGGGATCTCCTGTTACCAAGCCTACTTTCTTGCCTGATACAGGATCTGTTCCGTTGTGCAAGGTGACTTCCAATATCTTGGGTACGTTAAGGTAACCGGTCAGTATGTAAGCTTCTTTTCCGAAAGCGCCTACTTCTATGCATCCGCTACATCCGCCTTCACGAGCGTCCTCCGGTGTTTTTCCCTGTCGCATCAGTTCCATGACGTATGTGTCGGGATTGAATACAGATGGGTAGCCATAGCCCTTACGGATTACTTTGCAGCCTTCGCGCAGGAAACGCTCCGGGGTGCATACACTGATGTGCAGGGCGCTTCCGGGTTGTAACAGGTGAAGATCATCTACTGTTTCGAGCATGATATAGGATACTTCGCTGACTCCGTTGCTACCATCACGTTTGATGCCACCGATATTCAGATTGGTAAAGTCATTGTAGGTACCGCTTTCTTTGGCGGTGATGCCAACTTTGGGTGGGGCTGTCTGATTATTTACTTTGATAAAGAAACATGACATCAGTTCTTTGGCCTCTGCACGGGTCAGTATTCCTTCTTCCAGGTCTTTTTCATAGAAAGGAGCGAGGTGCTGGTCAAAATGTCCTGGATTCATGGCGTCCCATCCGTTCAGCTCTGTAATGGTGCCGAGATGGACAAACCAGTACATTTGTATGGCCTCCCAATAAGTACGGGGGGCATGTGCAGGAACCCATCGGCAGATTTCCGCTATTTTTTTCAGTTCCTCTTTGCGTTTCGGATCGGTTTCTTGTCCAGCCATCTTTTCGGCCAGTTCGGCATGGCGTTCGGCAAAAATGATAGCGGCATCACAGGAGATGGACATGGCGGTCAGTTCTTCTTGTTTGTCGGTTGCTTCTGGATCATTCATAAAATCCAGATTTTTCAACTCATGTGCAATACGTTCTTTCAAATCCAGCATGCCATGTTGATAAACCTTTCCGTCCAGAGAAGTATGGCCGGGGGCTCGTTGTTCCATGAATTCAGTGAACATTCCTACTTCGTAAGCTTCTTTCCATTCTTTGGGAACATGATTGAAGATGCGTTCGCGTTGGGTGCGCCCTTTCCAATAAGGAATTACCTCGCGCTCATAGGTGTCTATATCTTCCTGGCTGATGGTGTAACGCTGCAATTCGCGGGTGTTCAATACATGAAGGTCTTCCACGCTGTGACAGGTCAGTTCAGGGAAAGTCGATACGGCTTTGGGGCGTGGTCCACGTTCACCTACAATCAGTTCGTCTTCACCTATGTATATAGTTTTCCGTTTACAGATTTCAAGGAAGTTCAGTGCTCTTAGAATAGGAATTGGATACTTTCCTTCGTTTTCTTTGTAAAATTCGGTTTCTATCAGAGCACGTTCTATGGACAAAGAAGGTTGTGTATCAAAAGATTCTTGACGTAGGCGTCGGATACGGTCTGTCATACCGTTGATTGTTGTTTTCATAAGAGTTATAATAAGGTCTACTGGTTCATAAATAGAGATTTCCATAAGGGCGGATTAATGGATCCGACCAATTGATGTGCAAGAGAATAAGATATCAAATAGAAAGAAACGTATGCCAAAAGTAAGATACGCTGTCATTTAATCCATCTTTATGGTGGTGTAATGTACAGTCTGCTGGCTTTTGGCATACCCTCCTGAAGAAGAAATGTTCTTAGTAGTAGAACATCAGGCAGTTGAACAGTTTTCTATAGCCTTTGGAGTGCATTCACTTATACTTGTTTAATAATGGCCGAAATTACTGTTTGTTTTGCACATAAACAAAACTTATATACTGTTTAATAACAGGTTAATACCGGAAACTGCTTCCTCCTAAAAACTCTCTCAGTAAAGAAGTGGGAGGCAATTCTTTATCTTGTACCGAAGCGAAATATTCCAAGAATTTGCGTAAACGGTATGCTTCTGAATATTCCGGTTTGTTATTGGGAACATTCCTTAGAATAGGAATGGCATAATCCTTCATAATGGCTAGTTCAAACAACAGGGCAGAATTGAACATGGCATCTGCATTTTCCTGATATGGGAAGATCCATTTTTCTTCTCCGGCGCGTACGCTGGGCCATCTTCTGATTGTTTCCTCTGCGGAATAGCCACGGTATTTGTAATCGCGGATAATACGGCGCAACAAACGGTTGTCGGTAGTCGGAATATAATTATGATTGTCCAGCAGAATAGTGGTTAATGCCGATACATATATTTTATATTTATTCTCGGCGGGAATATGAGGGGTTAATTCGGGGTTAAGTGCATGAATCCCTTCGAGAATCAATATCATGTTATCGTCAATCTTAAGTTTGTCACCTTTAAATTCCCTTCTTCCTGTGGTGAAGTTGAAACGTGGTAACTCTACTTCCTTTCCATGAAGCAGATCTTGTAATTGCTTGTTGAAG
>OKWC01000154.1_pt1 | contig 13649 bp, 15 predicted proteins | sample 1606971 | NCBI WGS metagenome assembly OKWC01 (sample SAMN04414076, study PRJEB24778) | human gut metagenome | material: faecal | host: Homo sapiens
GTCAATTAGTCTTCGGCTGGCGGCCAGCATCTTTTTTACGCCTGGGGCGAGCCTCGTTATCTGGCAATTATGATTATGACGATTTTCGTTACCTATGCCGGAGCCAGGCTGATTGACCGTTATGTGGAAACGGCCGGAAGAAAATGGGCGCTGGCGCTGACGATTTTGGTCGATTTGGGTTTTCTGATTTATTTCAAGTATTTTAACTTTATTGTCGATAACGTTAATGCCGCGTTGCAGCTTAACCTTGATTTTATTGACGTGGTTATGCCGATAGGATTTCGTTTTATACCTTTCAGGCCATTTCGTATCTGATAGACGTTTACCGCCGCGAGGTTGAGGCGCAGAAAGACGTTAACAAGCTGGCTTTGTATATCGTATTGTTTCCGCAGTTGGTGGCGGGACCGATTGTCAAGTATCACGACGTCTGCGAACAGATTGACGAGCGTACGGTTACCTTTGCCGACGTTGTTATCGGTCTGAAGCGTTTTATCATCGGTCTGTCCAAAAGGTTCTGATCGCCAATACGCTGGCCGTCGTGGTTGACCGTATTTTTGCCCAGCAGCCGGAAACGCTTGGTTTCGGTTATGCCTGGCTGGGAATTGTCGCTTATGCCGTTCAGTTGTATTTTGACTTTTCCGGTTACTCGGACATGGCTATCGGTCTGGGGCGGATGTTTGGTTTCCGTTTTCTGGAAAACTTTAATTATCCCTATATTTCCAAGTCTATTTCCGAATTTTGGCAGAGATGGCATATTTCACTGGCAACCTGGTTTAAGCAGTATCTGTATATTCCGCTCGGCGGCAATCGGGTCAGTCCGGTGCGAACCTATGTCAATCTGTTTGTCGTTTTTCTGGTTACGGGCATTTGGCACGGTGCCAGCTGGACATTCGTGATGTGGGGCGTATGGAACGGCTTTTTCATCTGTTGGGAAAAATATATGGGGTGGCATAAGGACAAACCCGGCGAAACAAGGCTGGCCGGCGCGGCCAAACATGTTTATGCCATGCTGGCCTTTTTGCTCGGTTTGGTTATTTTCCGTTCGGACAACATGGCTTATGCCTGGGGGTATCTGAAACAGATGTTCCTGATTGACCTGCCGGCGACGCTGCCTGAAGCTGACTTCGGTATCAATAACAAATTTATTCTGATGCTGGTTGTCGGTTTGGTTTGTTCTGTGCCGCTGTTTAAGAATATGATATATGTGAAATATGAACACAAGGTTTTGCGCAGTATCGTCAATATCTGGATTTCCCTGTTGTTTTACTGGTCGACGATTTCTCTGGCTTCGTCGACGTATAATCCGTTTATTTATTTCCGTTTCTGAAAACCTTGTATAATGGACGTCTGGTATAGAAACGTCGGTACGTGATTTTTAATCTTTTGCCGTATCTTTTTCCGGGGTAAAGTCCATGGCGGCGGAATTGATGCAGAAACGGTCGCCGGTTTCGGTCGGTCCGTCTTCAAATACGTGTCCGAGGTGCGAACCGCAGCGGGCACAGGTTACCTCAATGCGTTCCATGCCATGACTGAAGTCCGGGGTAAATTTACGTGGTCCGGGGAGTGGCTTTGTCAAAGCTTGGCCAGCCGCAGCCCGGAATCGAATTTGTCCTGAGACATGAAAATCGGGTTGCCGCAGGCGGCGCAGCTGTAGGTTCCGTCTTCGTCAAAGCGGTAGTATCTGCCTGTGAACGGTCGTTCGGTGCCTTTGTGGCGCAGAACGTCATACTGAAGCGGCGTCAGTTTCCTTTTCCATTCCTGTTCATTGTCCGTCTCTTCTTCTTCTTCTTCTTCTTCTTCTTCTTCTTCTTCCATACGCATATCGTTTGAGCCGCAGGTTTATGAAATGAAATGGGACGGTAGTCTTGAAATCAGCCTCACCGAGTTTCCAGATGTGACCTTCCGTTGGACTTACGGAGAGATGCTGGCTGTTAAGGGTAGTAAAAGCACTTCACTTTATACGGGGATGCCAATCTGGAACGCCTATTTCTGCGACCTCACTGGCGACGGTTTGCCTGAGTTGTGTTCTTCAATCAGTTGGGGCTCAGGCATGATTGACAACCGTGTCATTATCTATGACTATGCAAACGGAGTAAGCTATGAGCTGTCTGACAGAGGGTATTTTGATTTCACTCTCAGACAGGATCATCAAGATGGCCGCTTGTATGTAGATAAAACAAAATATCATACTGATGAACTGGTAGAAACCGGCCGACTGGTTTTCAAGAATCATTGCATTCAGATTGAAGGTTTTTCCAACGAAGCGCATCAGGTGTTCCAAGCTGAAATTCTGGAAATTCATAATGGCAATTATCTTGTGAAGCCTGTTGAAGGTAGCTGGGAATTGAGTAGTGCAGACCGAATTGAAGTGTCGATCAGAAATGTGCATCCATCACCGGAACCTGAAATCGGAGATGTGATCGAAATTGAATACGCTGGTGAAATCCTTGAAACCTATCCTGCACAAATTGCAGATGTTTATGGTATCAAGGTTATTGAGAAAAACAAAGGCTTTACCCATCTGGCAAACGATGATTAGAAAATCACAAATATCGAATAATTAGTTTCAAGCAGATAAACCGCTGCAATTCTCATTCCAAAGGGGGGATGAATGTTGTAGCGGTTTTTTCTTTTTATGGTTCAAATGCCAGCATTGTTTTCGTTGGCAGTTTCTCGTTTTCACAGTTCAGAAGATACGCTATCACCTTGTTCGCAAAGCGATTTGTTTTCATGGTATCCCAATCAGCAAGCCGGATGATCTCTGCTGTGCCGTTCTCAAAATCCAATGATATTTCGCCCCATTCGCCGTCGCAGTCTGCTTGGTATTCGTAGATTGCGGCGGCGATTTTCTTTTTTGCGCTTAGTTTTGGATTTCTGTTTCAACCGGACAGCATGGATTGCATCCTCGGCAACCAGAAGTTCCGTCAGTTTGTCTACTGCTTTCCGATAGGCTCGTTCTGCACCGCTGGCTGTACTGCCCTCAAACATAACCGCCAGTTCTTCAAAGGTGGGGCGGTCTTTCCATGAGCCGACACGCCCACAGGTCATGCAGATCGCAAGACGCTTTTCAAGCAAGGTCTGTTCCCGGTAATTCAGTTTCTCAAATGCCCGCTGCACCTTTTCTGCTTGTATGCCGTTCCAGAGGATGTCGGTATAGTTCCAGCTATCGTCAAGGGCAACATCTTCGCCTGTTTCCTCGCCATCCTCGTCTGTTACATAGAACAGTTGCTGATTGCGGATGCCACGGACAACTTTCAGATATTCTTCCGCAAGGGCAAGCTCGCAGTTGTACTTCTTGGAAAACTCGCTGACCGCATCCTTGGTGTTATGGTACAGCCATGCCATTGACCGCACCATTTTGTAATTGGTCAAAGAGGACACCGACCATTTTTCTTCGCCCATGCGGAAACGGAGCATAGCATCCCGGATAAACGGGAAAATGTAGGTAGCATACTCTGCACCCTTGGCAGGATCATAGTCCATCAGCTTTTGGAGCATTTGCTCCCGACAGGAGAGCTTTATATCTATAAAACGGTCTGTGTCATACAAATCGCCGCCATCCACGCCGAGAAAGAATTTGATGCGCTTGTTGAGCTGCGGTTCGTAGTGGTGCAGGAAGAACGAAAAATAAAGCAAATTCTTTTCCTGCAAGGCAGACAGAATATGTTCATTTGGATTGCTAACCGCTGGCGGTTCCGGCTCCAGTTGGAAGATGCGCTCTGCCACATAGGGAATGATGCCATCACCGTATGGATTGACAGCGTGTTTCGGTATGTATCCGGTCATATTCCATGTAAAATCATTCAGCATAAGCGCACCTCCTTCCAGTTTAGTAATACTCATAAATATCCCGTGGTCAACTAATGGGTTATTTATTACTTTATTTTCTTTAACATACGGTGATAAATAGGTGCATTTGGTGCAGGAGTTGTGATTGGGACCAGAAGTCCCTCTTTGATAAATTGTTCCACACGCAAAGCAATCCACCCATCACCGATCCCTAATGGATTCTTTCCAAGAACCTGTCCAACAAGCACGCTTTCCTTAAACTCGTCGTCCAGTGTATCCAATTCTCGAAGAATAAATGTATCATACAGAGTTTCTGATACGCTGACCAGTTTGCCGTTTATAACAGCACGAAGAGGAGAATTTTCCTGTTGGAGTTCTCTCCAGCGGTTAGCCAAACTACGAAGGTAATTTGTTGGCAACTTCTTTCCAAGAGATGCCATCCGTCCCAAGTGATAAGGTTCAACTTCTCCCCAACCGTTATACTGGACAATGCATCCATCTGGTCTTGTTTCCCACATTGGAAGCTCCACAATGGTAACATCCAATTTTTTCAAAGCCGATTGGTCGTAGTTGTTCCAGAAGCCAATACAATCCGCACACATCATCTGGTTCTCGTCCGACCCAAACACGAATCGGCTCTCCGTTTTGTGCTTTTTCCAGTAGCGTAGCATAGTTCTTTCGGGATGTATTGAGAAGTTCAGTTACGATTTCAGATGCCATATCGGGCAGTATGCTTAGTAGCAAAGATAATGCCGACTCACGCTCCAAACAAATTCCTGCTTCGGAGATGTTGCCCACAGACAATGCCAACGGAAGATTAACTATGTCCTTACGATTTCCCTCCAACGGTATAGCATTCTCCCAACCAGAACGCTCCCGTTCTTCTGCTTGATGCTGGAACTTTTCTATTTCTTCTTTTGAAACTGTCCCATCAGAGATAATTACACTGGTTGCTCCGCCTAAAAAACCCTTATGTCCAATCGCAACCGCCATAGTCCCTGCGGCACTGTCGCTAAATACTACTTCTAACATAACGTTGCTCACCTCTTAGCTAAATTCAAATTCTTTTTAGTGCTTCTTTCTTCAAAGCCGCCTGTCCCATTTCTTTTTCATAATCGCCCTTGGCATAAGCGACATTGCTCAATGCCTGGAGCATCTTATCTTTTGCCAGCTTTTTCATGACCTCCGCAAGATCTTCATCCAGAGTACCACGCTTTATATAGCGGTTTATGGTATTCAGCCGCTTCTCATAAATCTGTTTCAGCGGATGATCGTCCGCAAGTTCCCTCTGTTCTCGCCCTTTCAGATTGCCGATCTGCCGACAGGTGCGGTGCAGCTTGTCCCCCGGTGCATAGCCACCGCAGTATTTGGTGTGCCTTGCGTTGGTGGTCAGAAACCACTTGCCGCAGATCCGGCATTTCTTCGGTGCATGACCAACACATAAGCCCTCAAAAAGATCAGACCGGAACATCCCTACAAAGGATACATAGTGCATCCGCTTGACCAGCTTCGCAACTTTTTCGCCGGGACGGATGACGGATACATACTGAACGGAATTGTTCAGGGTAGACATCCAGGCATTGCCTTCCGTGATGGAAAACTCCGGCGGGAAATAGCTGCCGAACATTTTTGCAAAACCCTCTGCGGTGCGGTCTGCTTCGTTGCCGTCTGTTTTTTCTGCAAAATCAAGCATGGCCGTTTGGTATTCCCCAAGGGAGTATGCCAGATGCCCGAAAACTGCGGTATAGCGTTGGAGCATCATCGCATCGGTAAAGTTCTGGATTTCTTCAAATTGCAAAGAATTGGTTGCGGCTTTTATGGCAAACTCCACATATTTCAGCGCATTGTCCACAGTAAAGACTTTTTTCAATCCGTTCTCTGTGCTTTGAGATATTCATATAGGAGAACGGCGGTGTTTGACTGAGAATATCAAGCATCGTCAGAGCAGCTTCCTTTGCAATAGGACAGAGTGCAGAAGCATCCTGTCCGGCGTTTAATATTCCAAGCAGCAGATTGATTTTCTCGCATTGCTCGTTTATTTTTGCAATGGTATTCACAGGAACATTCAGTGCATCACAGGCAAGCGTACCGACAGGAAATGTTTTGCTCTCATATATGACCGTATCCTGCCAAAAATCCAAATGTCATCAGTTCTTGGTTCATGCTTGCCCCTCCTGTCCTGTTTTTTCATTTTCTTAATTCTATCATGCTAATGTAAAGAAATCTACATCTATCCATAAGTTGTCCTGTTTTTTGAAACAGGATTGTCCTGTCATTAGCCTGTTTTTTGAAAAATCCGTCATAACCATAATAGAAGGAGCGAAGCACCTGCCAATCACGGCGGGTGCTTCGTGCTTTCCAGAATATTATGAACGGAGGGTTTTCTATGACAATCTATGAAACCATCAAGGCGGCAATCAGCGTCAAGCAAGCCGCCGAACACTACGGGCTGAAAGTGAGCCACAACGGCATGGCTTGCTGCCCGTTCCACAACGACAGGCATCCGAGCTTGAAGCTGAATGAGGACTATTTTTTCTGCTTCGGCTGCGGAGCCAAGGGGGACGTAATCGACCTTGTGGCAAGGCTGTTCGATTTGAGCAGTTATGAAGCAGCGCAAAAGCTGGCTGCGGACTTTGGACTTGACCCAAAACCGCCCACTGCCGCAGCTATGGTCAAGCCGAAGCGTCCCTATATCCGTCAGTTACGGGAGGATGAAATGCTGTGTTTCCGGGTGCTGACGAATTATCTGCATCTGCTGGAAGATTGGAAAGTACGATACGCACCCAAGACACCGGAAGATGCTCTGGATGACCGTTTTGTGGAAGCCTGCCAGATGCACTGCTATATCGAATATATGGCAGATGTGCTGACGGTGGGTGATCTGGAAGAACGGGTGGCATTGGTGGACAAGCTGATGCAGGACGGCAAAATTGCTTTTCTGCAAGAGTACATCACACGAAAGAAAAAGGAGGTGGCGCACCATGGCGAAGAACCGGAAAAACGCCTGATATGAATTTGCCTGTCTGGTTTGACGGGCAGAACATCAACGAAGCTCTGTTTTGTGAAGAATTTCTGCAGGAGCGCAGAATCATCTTCGCAAACGGAGCTTTTTTCACGCCCAATGGTCGAGTGACGGACGATCTCCCTCTGCGTGGGGAGATTTACGACAAGCTGAAATTCTGTGCCGTAAACAATATCCCCCGGAAGATCACCAACATTCTGGAAGTGCTGAAACTGGAAGCACAAGTGCCTGACTTTCCACCGGAACAGGATAGAATTCATTTGTCCAACGGTACGCTACTTTTGGACGGCACATTTACTGAGGGCAGACCTGCTATTGTGCGGAGCCGTCTGCCTGTTGCCTACAATCCCAACGCGCCCGCACCTGAAATCTGGCAGAACTTTCTGGATGGGCTGCTCCATGCGGAGGACATCCCCACCTTGCAGGAGTTTATCGGCTATTGCCTGATCCCCTCCAACAAGGGACAGCGCATGATGGTGATTAAAGGCAATGGCGGCGAGGGCAAATCTCAAATCGGTGCGGTGCTATCCTCTATATTCGGCACAAATATGAAAGACGGCAGTATCGGCAAAATTTCTGAAAACCGCTTTGCCCGTGCGATCTGGAACACATTCTGCTGTGCGTGGATGATGATATGCGAATGGAAGCCCTGCGCCAGACCAACTATGTAAAATCCATCGTGACAGCACAAGGCAAGATGGATTTGGAACGTAAAGGCAAGCAGAGTTATCAGGGCTGGATGTTTGCCCGTCTTCTTGCGTTCAGTAATGGCGATCTGCAAGCTCTGTATGACCGAAGTGACGGATTTTACCGCAGACAGCTTGTGCTGACTACCAAGGAAAGGCCTGTGAACAGAGCCGACGATCCTGACCTTGCAGAGAAGATGAAGGCTGAAGCCGAGGGCATCTTTCTGTGGGCATTGGAAGGATTGCGGCGGCTTGTTGCCAGCAACTTCAAATTCACAGAAAGTGACCGTATCCGGGAAAACCGGGAAGCGGTCAAGCGTGACAACAACAATATCTTCGATTTCATGGAATCGGAGGGATACATCCGGCGCAAAGCGGATGCGTCCATCAGTTCCAAGGATTTCTATGAAATATACCGGATGTGGTGTGAGGAAAACTCCCTTGCACCGCTGAAAGCCCGTAGCTTCAGCGATGCCATGATTGCCAATGCCGGGAGATTCAATCTGGAGCATTGCAACAACATCACCAACTCTGCCGGACGGCGGGTGTGGGGCTTTATGGGCGTGGAAGCTGTGGCAAGACCTCATATAAATGGATTTTACGATGTTTCGCCGTGTACGTACGTACCGGAGGGCTGGCGGGAATGATTTTTCCAGTCGTGCTCTGTACGTATGTACGCAGCATTTACCCCCCGTTCTCTCTTGTTATAGGAAACAGCGGTTTTCAGAGCCGACCTGTTTTCGGACATCGAAAATCAATGGTAATGAAAACAGCGAAGTTTTTGACCGCAGGACGAAACCATTTCGCCAAATCGTGCTTCTCTAAACCGTGTACTCTGTTCACGGAACAATGGGTGTTTTCACTGTTCCAGACTAAACCTCACGGAACAATAAAATGGGATATATGCCTATATGGACAGAGTATCGCACCCGCAAAAATAAAACGATTTTGGAGTTGCCGGATTTTTCACTGTTCGGTGCATCCGCTCCGCTTCGGAGAGTAGCTATCGTACCAAACTACAAATCAAAATTATGGAGGAATTTTCAATATGAATGTACGCAATGAAATAAAGGCACAGATCATCCGTGCCGGAATGACCATGCAGGAAGTAGTTGACTTGCTCTCGGACGAATACGGATGGAGCGACAGCGTTTCCAATTTGTCCGCAAAATTACAGCGGGAAAGCATCCGATATAAGGAAGTATTGGAGCTTGCCGCTGTGCTTGGCTACGACATCGTATGGCAGAAAAGACGGGAGAAGTGATGCCTCGGCAACAGCCCCTCGCATCTCCCGTCTCCATAGGCGCACCGCAGTGCTGCCTATGGATGGCAGTGAAAGATACGGTTTTTGCTGCCACCGGATGCAAGAAGTAGTTCGGCAGAACGGCTCCATGCAGACGGGCTGACCATGGGAAAAGGCGCAGACATTTTCGCTTTGGTCAGCAGAGGTCGCCGCAGTGACCGCATCCCCTCTCGGGAGAGCCCACGGCACTTTGCAGCCAGTATGGATGAAAGTGTCATAGTGGGTTATTACACTTTGAAAAAGTGCCGTTCTCCAGCCCTCCGCTGTCTGCAAATTTCAAAGAAAGGAAAAATCCAATGGCAAGAAATGATGGAATCCACCGCACCGTAGCCCGGAATCAGGACTTGGAAACACCGGCTGATGTGGCAAAGGTACAGGAACACAATGAGCGTGAAAAGGACAGCTACAGCAATCAGGACATCGTACCGGAACGCACTTCTCTGAACATTCATTTCAAAGCACCCGCGGACGATTATGTAAAAATGTTTGAGCAGATGGAACAGGACGGTGTAATCTCCACAAGAGGTCTGAAACCGGATGCCGTCAAATACGGTGAGTTGATCTTTGATGTGAACTCTGCTTACTTCTACAATCACGGCGGCTATGAATTTGCAAAACAGTTTTATGCCGATGCCTATAAAGCCGCCGTGGAGATCGTAGGCGGTGAGCAGTATATCCTATCCGCTGTGATGCACGCCGACGAGCGCAACCGGGCAATGTCCGAAGCTCTGGGCGAAGATGTGTACCACTACCACCTTCATGTGGTTTATATCCCGGTGGTAGAGAAGCAAATTCTGTGGTCGAAGCGATGTAAGGATGAATCCCTCCGGGGAACGGTAAAGGAAACGATCACGCAGGTCAGCCGCAGTAAAAAATGGGAGTCCAAGCCGGTGCTTGACAAGGATGGTAATCCAATGTTGAACGCAAAAGGAAAAAAGATTTTGAAGTCGTCCTACAGTGTGTTGCAGGATGACTTTTTTCATTTCATGCGAAATGCCGGATATACCGATGTGGAGCGTGGAGAGCGTGGCAGCACCGAGGAACATCTGACAGTGACACAGTTCAAGGTTCAGGCTGAACAGCAGCGTTTGGAAGCTATGACCGGACAGGTGGCACAGGCGGAGCGGGGGTTGGAGAATGCCAAAGATGCCACGGAGAAACAGAAAAAGAAACTGGAAGCTCTGCAAAAGGAAATCAAAACAGCAAAGACCGTTGCTCTGACGGTGCAGGAGATTGAAACGATGGGAAAGAAAGCCACATTCGGAAATAATATCACGCTGACACCGGATGAGTGCGACACGCTCAAACGCTATGCGGTCAACGGCATTATCGCCAATGCTGACAACAAGCGCTTGAAGGAGAAACTGGCTTCCGCTGAAAAGACGGTTTCCATCTGGAAACAGCGGTATGAAGCAGTAAACGAAAAATATATGGAACTGAAACAGAAAGCCCAGCCTTTTCTGGATGCACTGGAAATTGCATCCGAAAGGGTTCGGGCTTTTATCAATTCTATCCTCATCAGAGGAAAGCAAACACAGGAACACGAACACCCTGCCCGGAAGCGTGGACAGGATATGGAACTTTGATGGAGGAATCGCCTATTGAAGAAATATTATGAGGAAGCGAAATATAATGCGGCATTTGACCGCTGTGTGGATGTTATGAGCCAGATGCTCCAGAAGTACGGGCATCAGGTTTTGGATAAATTAGAGCAGGATACACCGCAAACGGTGGAGTGTTCCAAGGATGATAAGCAAGCGCAGCCTTTGACGGATAAGGCTGCGATAAATTTACAATTTACACGTTGCGTACTTGTTGCGGCTATGCTATAATATGTACGCAACGTGTATTTTTGCTTTTTGGGAGAAAAGACGAATGGATTGTAAAAACAGAATTATTAAGTTGCGTGAAAGCACAGGACTGAACCGGAAAGATTTTTGCAAGCTCGTCCATATTCCTTACCGGACTATGACCGAGTGGGAATTGGACAACCGCCATGCACCGGATTATGTGCTTAGACTTTTGGAGTATTATATCCGCAACGAGGGATTGATGGTAAAAGAAATGAGCGAAGGAGGTGGCGATTCTGAAAAAGAAGCAACTTAAATGTTATCTATATACGAGAGTGTCCACCTCCATGCAGGTAGACGGATACAGCTTGGATGCCCAGGCGGGACAAGTTGCGGAAGTATGCGGCATACGAGGATATGGTCGTTGCCGGGGAGTATTCTGACGAAGGATTTTCCGGCAAGAACATCCAAGGGAGGCAGGAGTTTCAACGGATGCTGAACGACATCCAGGACTGCAAAGACGGCGTTTCCTATGTGCTTGTCTTTAAGCTCTCCAGATTTGGCAGAAATGCAGCCGATGTTCTGAACTCTTTGCAGCTCATGCAGGATTTTGGTGTCAACCTGATTTGCGTGGAGGATGGCATTGACAGCTCCAAGGATGCCGGAAAGCTTATGATTTCCGTGCTGTCTGCGGTGGCGGAAATCGAGCGAGAGAATATCCGCACACAGACAATGGCAGGACGGGAGCAAAAGGCTCGTGAGGGCAAATGGAACGGCGGTTTCGCTCCCTATGGATACAAATTGGAAAGCGGAAACCTTGTCATTGCGGAGGATGAAGTGGAAGTAATCCGTGTTATTTATGACCGCTACATCCATACCAATGAGGCGTTGCCGGAGTTGCTAAATATCTCAACCGCAACGGGTTTGTGAAGAAGCTGCGGCAAAATAACACCATCCCCGGATTTTCAAGGAACTTCGTGCAGGACGTACTGGATAATCCCGTTTATATGGGTAAAATTGCTTATGGCAGACGGAGAACCGAAAAGAGGCAAGGTACAAGAAATGAGATGCACGTGGTCGAGCAGTCGGAGTTCCCTGTTTACGATGGTCAGCATGAAGCCATCATTTCCGAAGAAGATTGGTATCTGGCACAGGAAAAGCGCAAGATCAATTCCTTTAAGCGGGAAAAGGTCAACAATCCAGACCACGCGCACATCCTATCCGGTATTTTGAAATGCCCGTGTTGCGGAAAGAGTATGTACGGCAATATTGCCAAGGCTCATAGCAAGGACAAGAAAACACGGTATTATTACTACTGCAAAAATACGGTTACGCCGACGGGACATGAGTGCAGCTTCCGGCTGAATATCGAGCAGACGGAAATCAACAAATTTGTGGCGAAGGTCATCTCCGCTATGGTCAGCAATCCCCGATTTATAGAAGCAATTCAAGCGAAAATTGGAACGGCGGTTGATACAGAGGATATGGAAAAGCAGATCGCCGTTCTGCAAGGACAGCTAAAGCAAGCCTTTGGAACGAAAAGCCGCTTGGAGCGTCAGATGGATACTTTGGACATCAACGATGCCCACTATGACAGAAAAATTTTGGATTTGCAGCGCCGATATGATGAACAGTATGATACGATAGAAGAAATCGAAGTTCAGATTGGCGAATTGCAAAGTCAGATACGCAGCATCCAGCAGGAGAAAATCTCCGGCGATAACATTTATCGGCTCTTACTGGCATTTGATGAAGTCTACCATTCCGCAACGGAAGCAGAACAGAAAGAGTTTATGAAAGCCTTTATTGAGCGAATTGAGATGTTCCCGGAAAAGAGAAAAGACGGAAGCTGGATAAAGAAGATTGTATTCAACTTCCCTGTGCCTGTTGATGGCGAGGAAGTGAAAGAACTTCCCTTGGAAACTGAAACAACAGTCGAGTGCGTGGTTCTGTTGACAAAAGCACATAATTGATAGTGTGAAAAAGGCTTGAAATAAGGTTCTTTTGAGATTTTTAGAATTGAAAATCAGACTGCGAAATATGCTCGGAAAAGAGCATAAAATCTTGATGTTTTTATAGTTGGATAGACAAATATTGAGATTGGGTCGATTATGCAGAAGTGTTTATTCATGATTTTTGAAAAATTAACGCAGTAATGTGGAGCAAACGGAAAATGGCCCTAAAAGAAAGCAAACCAAGTATGGGTCTAAAAAGCATAATTAACACAATTAGTTGATGAAAATTAGACGAATTTTGTATTCTATGTAATGTTGGATGCATTTCTTAAGACCTCTCCAAAGTATGTTGGTATTGCAACCGGGTTATTAGCATCACCAGTTGGATTAACAGCAGCTACTGCTACGATTATAGGAGGAATTATTGCTCAACAGCTTATAAAGAATGATGAAATAAAAAAATGCTCATGTAAATACATCAGAAATACGTAAGCTATTATTATCCAATATACAATCTTCTAAAGAAAACATTACAAGAAAAAAAGAAGAGTATTAGACATCTTCAAGAAGAAATTGCAGAAGAACAGTTACGTATTACTGAAACAGAAAAACTTATAAAAGGGATTGATGAAAAGATTCGAGGTCAAGAGGAGGAATAGTATGGCGCAGAATTGGGATTATGCAGAATTATCAAAAGCAGCAAAAGCAGCTGGAGGACCAGAGAAGTATGTGGAAATGCTTGAATTAACAAGCAAAGATGCTGGGAAAATGGAGATGCTACCTTGGATTGGAGCTGCTGCTGTAGGGGCTTCGTTGGTGACTGCGGCTGCCATTAAGGTTGTTGACTACTTTAAAGCCAAAAAGAAGAAAAACGAAATGGAAATTGCTAAAGCAAAGGAAGAGATTATCAACGGTATTAAAGAATACGATGCTATGCATCCAGATGAAGAAGGAGGTACCAAGATGAGTGAAAGATTTCCAGAAATCGATTGGTATTGTGATCGTTGTAATGCTTGTTTGAACGACCAGGTCCGGGTTTTGATGATCATCACTATGTTTGGAAGTGTACAGAGTGTGGCCACAAAAATAGTATTTCCTCTGATG
>OKWC01000155.1_pt1 | contig 13555 bp, 8 predicted proteins | sample 1606971 | NCBI WGS metagenome assembly OKWC01 (sample SAMN04414076, study PRJEB24778) | human gut metagenome | material: faecal | host: Homo sapiens
CGAAAGTATCTGTAATAAGCGTTAGTGCCCCATCTCCGGTAATATTACAAGCTGTTCCGAAACTGTCCTGTAATGCAAAAATCGTAAGTAGTAATGCCGTTCCGGCTTCATTAAAGTGAAGAACAGAGATGATTAGCCCTAAAGAGGCAAGTACTGTTCCCCCCGGTACTCCCGGTGCACCGATGGCGAATAATCCTAATAACAGGATGAATAAAGTAATTTGTAATATACTGGGCATACTTCCATAAAGCATTTGGGATACAGTGAGTACAAATACGGTTTCTGTCAGGATAGAGCCGCATAGGTGTATATTGGCGAATAAAGGTATCGTCACATCACTGATTTCTTTTCGAAGGATAGGGCTTTTGCGGGCACATTCCAACGCCACTCCCAGCGTAGCTGCTGAAGACATTGTACCTAATGCTGTGAGGTAAGCAGGACCATAGTATTTCAATACCTGCCAACTATTTTTTCTTGAGTAAACAGCTGCAATGAAATAAAGCAATGACAGCCAGATGAAATGACAAACAATAACAACTATCAATACGGAGAGGAATACCGGTAACTGCTTCGTAACAGCTCCCTGATAGCTAAGAATGCAGAAGTTAGCGGCAATAAATACGGGAAGTACGGGAAGCAGTACTCTTTTACCAATTCAAGTACCATCTTTTGAAAAGTATCCAGTAGTTTTGATATTTCATCCGATTTACCCCAAGCAGTAGCAAGTCCTATTAAAGCTGCCAGTACAAGGGCCGTCATAACATTCATGACCGGTGGAATATCTATTTTTAGTAAATTTTCCGGCAATGCTTTCAGTGTATTGGCATCATCGGCTATATGCAGAAAAGGAATCACATTGTAACCTACGGCTGCTCCGAAAAAAAGAGGCTCCGATAGATGATAGGTAGGCTATGCCGAAAGCGAATAAAAGCATCTTTGATGCATTGCTGCGCAAATGGGCAATAGAGGGGGCTATGAATCCCAGAATAATAAGGGGAACCAGGAAAAATATAATCTGTCCCGTGATGTGCTTTATACAGATAACGACTTCCAGCACTGCGTCATTAACAACAAAGCCTGCCAACAGTCCGATAATTACGGCAATAAGCAGTTGTACGATAGTATTACTTAGAAACTTTTTCATATATTTTTTTCAGTTAAACGATGAATATCCGGAAAAAGTTTGCTGTATAGGTATGTTATTTCATAGCTTGAACAAAGATAGAAAAATAAAATAGAATGCCGTATGAAAAATAGAAAAAGACGGGAAACATCACGCTCCCCGTCTTATGAAATCTTTTTGCCTTATGCTAATACCTTGATTAAGTGAAACATTTAAAAATCTCTCTTATAAATAATAGTTGTTACTGAAATATGAATTAAAAGTTGTTTTTACCTGTGTCCCACCATAGCCGTGTACCGCCATTGTCTGCACCACCAAGAGCCGTACACAGATTTTTATACTGCTCAGGATCTTTTTTGGCATCATCTTGTGAGAAGGGGAGGCGGCGAATCATGATGTCTGTATCAATTGTACCATTGCTGTTGTTGGTTTGTACTTTGAATAATTTCGGATATCCGGTACGGCGCTGTTCTGCCCATGCTTCCATGCCTTCTGGCCAGCAAGCAATCCATTTTTGAGTGATAATTTTTTCAAGTTGTTCTTCTTGATTAACTGCATCGTCAAAATTGGGAGTGGTGGTTATTAATGCTTTCATGTCTTTTCCGGGGCCTGCTGCGTAATTAATGTAATCTGTCGGTTTACCTTTACTTGTCAGATATAGGCTTGCATCTCCGGCGCCCCATTGGTTGAATGAAGTTTGGACACCGGTTTCATAACATTGCTTTGCGCTTTCGTTTTTCGGATTGATACCTCGTAAAGATGCTTCAGCACGTAAGAACCAAGTTTCTGCTGCTGTCAGAAGAACGGCGGGTGTGGATGCTGTGATTGTTTGGGTGTTGATAAAGGAATAGCTTTGGTAATAATTGGGGTCACCGTCCTTGGCATATACTCCTTGAGGTATTCCTAGATATTCCTCTGTATGCTCTGCCAATGTCGCCGGATTATAATATATACTGATGCGTGGATCTTCATAACCGTTTAGGACAGAAGCTATTGTTGCTCCCATATAGGTTTCTCCCCAACCGGCAACACCTGCTAACGGGTTTTGATACCCCTTACCGGAGATTTGTATGTTTTCATCAGAAGATTCTATGACACCATAAGAGTTTTCTAATGCTTTTCGGGCTTCACTGGTAGCAAGTGACTTATTTACATTAGATACGCGCATAGCTAGACGAAGACGTAATGAATTGGCAAATTTTATCCATCTGCTGGCTGTAGGACAATTGCACATATTAATGCTTTTCACGCCATCTTCTTTGCCGCCTTCTTTCAAATAAGTATCCAATGCGTCTACAGCTTTATCCAGATCATCAAAGAATGCTTTATAAGCTTCTTCCTGGGTATCAACAGAGTTTGTTTCGTTTTTTCCGAATTTAGAATAGACAATAGGGCCATAAGTATCAGTTATACGGTGCATGGCTTCTACTTTTAAAACAAGGGTTGCACCATAAAAATGTTTGTATTTGGCTTCATCTTGTGTAATTAATGTTGATTTATGGGCTACTGGAAATATATAATTATAAGTATAATTCCACGCACTGGCTGTCCATCCGGCCTCTAATGCATATACTGTATTTTTATCGCTGAATTTGGAGGCAAAATCATGAAAATATCCTGAGAACATATCATGATTCAAGTTTTGGAATGTCTGCCAAGGCCAAGTGGTGCCTTCTCCCCAGTCGTAGTTAAAATAAATACCTTTTTGAATTGTCTCAAAGTTAGTAGTGTATTTTTGGAAATCATATTCTTTTACAGTATCATCAAAACTACCGTTGATTTTATTGTCAGATTCGAATCCGTCTGTGCATGAGGCTAAACTCAGAAGGCTTCCCACGCATAAAATTGAAATATATTTTGAACTTTTCATAATGTCTTTGTTTTAAAATTAGAATGTAAATTTAACGTTGAAACCAATATTACGTGTAGTCGGCATGCCGAAAACATCAACGCCCTGCAGAGTATTACCTACTGATAAAGTTGCATCCGGGTCAAATGGAGCATCTTTGTACAAAAAGAATAAGTTACGTGCAACCAATGTGAGATCTAATCCTTTGATGAATTTGGTTTTGGCAAGGAGGGTTTCCGGGAATGAATAGCCTAGTGTCAATTCTCGTAAGCGTACATTCGTTGCATCATACATATAGTATTCTGAGATGCCGTTACGTCCTCCGACTGTACCATAGAAGTTAGGAACATCTTTGAATTGGATGCCTTCATATTCCACATAACCGTGATCACGGGATTCTCCGGATTCTTTGCTGACTCCCATTGCGTCAAGATGTGCTTGTGTCAATGACATGACATCTCCTCCGATACGTGCATCAATCAAGAAATACAAAGTAAATCCTTTGTAAGTAAAGGTATTGCTCCATCCTAATAAAGCATCAGGATTAGCATTGCCTAGTAAAGTATTGTTACCTGTTACTTTGATTGGATTTCCTGTCTCGTTTAATTTAATCTTACCATTTTCATCTCTTTCGAATCCGTTTCCATAAATATCTCCCAGTTTTCCACCTTCTTTTACCCACATGTCATAAGCCATGGAGAATCCTTCAGAACCGTAGCGGAATGATTTATAGTCCTTGTGTAAGGAAACAACTTTGTTTCTGTTCATGGACATGTTTACAGCGGTTTTCCAACGGAAATTTTCATTCATAAAAGGAGTACCCTCTAGTGTCAATTCGATACCAGTGTTACGAATTTTACCTGCATTGATATAACGGAACGCATAAAGTGAACCAGCCGGATTGGCTACTCTTAACAGTTGGTTTTTTGTATCTGTACGATACCATGTAAAGTCAATTCCGAAACGATTATTGAAAAACTTCCATTCTGTACCGAATTCAATGGAAGTACTGATTTCCGGTTTCAAATCACCACGTTGTTCTATATCGTTTGTTTGGATACTTCCACCACATTGAATGATATCAGCTAAATTGGTGATGCCGATGGGAAGGTCATTGCCGACCTGTGCAAATGAACCACGGAATTTTGAAAAATTGATCCATTCCGGTAGTTTGATGCTGTTGCTCATAATCCAAGTCAAACCTACTGACGGATAGAAAAATCCATTTTTCATACTTTCTGTGTTTGCCAGGGTGGAAGACCAGTCATTACGTGCTGTAATATCTAAATAAATAGCATCTTTCCAACCCACTTGTGCTGTACCAAATAAAGATTGTATAGTACGTTTCGCATCAATTGTTTGGTTGATATATCCCTTTGAAGAGAATATAATATTGGAAACGGTAAATACATTAGGACGATATAAAGATGCTGTTTTGGAGTCGATCATTAAAGAATTGGCTTTGCTGACGTTAATGCTGGTTCCTAATGCGGCATTGATGGAAAAATCACCAAAGGTTTTGTTGAACATGGCCATGAAATCACCATATACTTGGAAGTTTTGTTCATCCGACCATACATAGCGTCCGTTAGGTAACCCTGTTTCATCATTTTTTCCGGCAATGTTTGCTGCTGTTGATGCATACATCTTGTTGTCAAACTTATCACTTACATAGTCTACATTCCCGCGTGCCTGGATACTTAACCAGTCAGTTGCTTTTATATTTGCACTGATAGAAGCTAATGCACGGTAACGTTTACTCTTGTTGGTCACACGATTTTTTATCCAGTACGGATTCTGATCCCATTCGCTGAATGAGCCGTCTTCATTTTTTGTATACCAATTCTGTAAGTTCATATTGCGGTCAGTATCGAAAACTTCAAAGTTTTCAGCGTAGGGAGCCAGATCGGCACCACGGGGAAAAGAATACAAGCCAACCAGCGGATTCAGATAATAACCACCTCCGGCAGGAGTATTACGGATAGTTTGTGTCATCAAACTGGCATTTCCGTCCAATTTTAAACGATCATTAAAGAAACTGGCTGTTTCACGGAAAGTAATATTGTGCTTTTGAAGCTTATTTGAGTCCACGATACCTGTCCCCCGGGTATTGGCATAAGAAAAGTAAGTTTGCATTTTGTCATTACCTGTTTGGAAGGTTAAAGAGTTGATGGCTGTAATACCATTGCCAAACCAATTACCTACGTTATCATAGTCTGTCAGATTTCCTTTGTCGCCCCAACTGCTGGTACCATCGGCAGTTTGTCCATAATTGTTTTGAAATTCCGGCAGGCTGACAGCATGGTCTACTGTCAGGTTAGAGGAGAATGTAACTCTTGACATACCGGCTTTCCCTGATTTTGTAGTAATTAAAATAACACCGTTGGCAGCTTGGGAGCCATAGAGAGCAGCGGCAGACGCACCTTTTAATATACTCATACTTTCAATATCATCAGGGTTCAAGTTGGAAACACCGTCACCAGAGTCATGGTTGCCCCCGTCATTTTCACCTCCCATAACGGTGGCTGTTGATTCTGTTGTGATATTCAGCATAGGAACGCCATCTATGACATATAACGGTTGGTTGTTACCACTGGCGAATGCTGAACGTGCACCACGGATAGATACTTTTGCCGAACCTCCCAGACCGGATGAACTCTTTGTTATTTGCACACCGGCAGATTTACCGGCTAATGAATTGATCATATTAGCGTCCTTTACTTTATTCAGTTCGTCACCATTCAGTTGCTGAGTGGAATAAGTTAAAGAGGCTTCTTTCTTTTTAATACCCATAGCGGTTACTACAACAGTTTCCAGTTTCAATGCATCATCTTCCATTTTAATGGTAAAATTAGTCTTTCCGTTTACTGGAATTATGACTTTTTTATAACCGATATAAGATATAACCAGTTGTGCATCAGCCGGAACTTCTAACGTAAAGTTACCGTCAATATCGGTAATTGTACCGTTAGTAGTACCTTGTTGAATAATGTTTGCACCGATAATTGCTTCACCTTGCATATCAGTTATAGCACCTTTAACAGTGATTGTATTTTGCTGTTTTACTTCCTCACGGGCTATATTGCTTTCTTTTGTCAAAACAATGTTTTTACCTTCCATAACATAAGTGATACCAGTTCCGGAAAAAACTTCATCTAGAATTTCGGATACGGCTTTATTTTTTGCGTTGATTTTTACCTTGCGGCTTAGATCTACATTTTTCTTACTATAGACAAACAGGTAATTAGTTTGTGATTCGATGGCAGAAATCAATTGGGCTACCTTCATGATGTTGGTATCCAGACTGACTTTGGCGTTCTGAGAGTGTACATCCATACTGAATGCGCTGAATGCTGTGGTTAACAGAAGAATTAAGGTGATCTTCATAGTTCGTAATATTTGTTTAAAAGCTAAACTTTTTGGGCATAAGTACCCTTCCAAAGAAATTTTTCTCATATCTTTGTAATGTGTTAAGTTAATAAATTTGATTAAGGTCAATTGTTAGCTGTCGAATCGGGGAGTATGGGGGTACTTTCCGATTCTTTTTTCAAAGGTTTTTATGTAATCATAACAGTTCATTTTTTAAGGTTAAACTTCTATTGTGATTTTATTCTATGGTTATCTTGTTATGTTCGTTATCAATATTGTATTTAAACGGATGGTCTTTTTGTATAACTTTTAGTATATGCTCTATGCCGTCCAAATCTTTGAATTTACCAGTGCAGCGGTAGTTCTCTAAGATTTTAGGATTCTTCACTGTTATCTTATAATTATAATATAGAGCAATCTTGTCCAGTAACTCTTTAAACGGAACATCATCGAAATAATAAATGCCTTGCATCCATGCCAAAGCATTGTTACTGCTCATTTCGCCCGTTTTGTATTTGCCGTTTTCCATTGAGAAATACTTTCCTTTTGTCAGGCTGGTAATTGGCTTTTCTTCTTTTGCATTGTTGGTAAGCAAGTTGATGGAACCTTCTATCAGTCTGGCTATAAAGCTGTTTGAACCTTTATAGGAGCATACATCGAATTTTGTTCCGGTGACTTGCACCTTTATGTTTTCTGTCTGCACATAAAAAGGAATCTCCTTATTGTGTGCCACCTCGAAATAGGCTTCTCCGTCTAACGTGACTTTACGGTCTTTTTTACCGAAGTTTTCATCATAAGTTAGTGTGGTTTGGGAATTCAACCATACTATAGAACCGTCAGGAAGATCCATCTGTGCACGTTGACCTGCTGGAATACGGATGGTTTGTGACAATTGTTGTTTAGGTTTATGCATATGTGGCAAATCCATTACAAAAACAATAGCCAGCATGGCGGCAATGGCAATCAGTGGGTACAGGTACAGATGCCCTTTCGGTTTCCGTTGTATGTTCGAACCGTCAGAAAAAAGGGTGACATCAAACAGCATTCGCTCTTTTAGAAAGTGTTCCTTGTTTTCTACACTGCTTTCTACCCATTCCACAATCTGGTTTTCCTCTTTTTCGGTGGTTTCTCCTCTGAAATATTTATGTAGCAATTCGGTTTTCATTCTTTCTGCATTTTGTATATAGAACAGGATAGCTGGAAACAACCCTAGTGGAAAAATGATTTTTTTTTCGATTTTCTCAAAAAAAGTGCTTTTTATCCTCTTTTTTCATTTCAAGTAAAATTATTACCCCCCTGACACACTGCTAATAAAAAATATTAGTAACTTTGCAACACCCAAAATAAGCGAGATTGTATTTATACACTATAAACAAAAATAAGAGATTATGATGACAATTGACAAATTCAACTTTGCCGGTAAAAAGGCAATTGTCCGTGTGGACTTCAATGTACCTTTGGACGAAAATGGTAAAATTACTGATGATACTCGTATCCGTGGTGCTCTTCCTACACTGAAAAAGTGTTGGCTGATGGTGGCAGCTTGATTATCATGTCACACATGGGTAAACCCAAAGGTAAGGTAAATGCTAAATATTCATTGAGCCAGATTGTCGATGCTGTTTCTGAAAAATTAGGTGTACCTGTTCAATTTGCTCCTGATTGTGCGAAAGCCGGTGATGCTGCAGCTGCTTTGAAACCGGGTGAAGTCCTGTTGTTGGAAAATTTGCGTTTCTATCCTGAAGAAGAAGGAAAGCCTGTTGGCATTGACAAAGAAGATCCTGCATACGAAGATGCCAAGAAAGCGATGAAGGCTTCTCAGAAAGAATTTGCCAAGACTTTGGCTTCTTATGCTGATTGCTATATCAATGATGCATTCGGTACTGCTCACCGTAAACATGCTTCTACAGCCGTTATCGCTGACTATTTCGATGCGGACAACAAGATGTTGGGTTATTTGATGGAAAAAGAAGTTCAAGCTGTTGATAATATCCTGAAAGATATCAAGCGCCCGTTCACTGCTATTATGGGTGGTTCCAAGGTGTCTACTAAGATTGGTATCATTGAAAACCTGATGGATAAAGTGGATAACTTGATTCTTTGCGGTGGTATGACTTATACTTTTGCAAAAGCTCAAGGTGGAAAGATTGGTAATTCTATCGTAGAAGATGACAAATTGGATTTGGCTCTTGATATCATTGCTAAGGCTAAAGCTAAAGGTGTGAATTTGGTATTGGGCTCTGATTGTGTGGCTGCTGATGCATTCTCTAACGATGCTCATACTCAGGTTGTTCCTGCAAATAATATTCCTGACGGATGGGAAGGTTTGGATGCAGGTCCTGAAACTCAGAAAGCATTTGCTGCTGCTATTGAAGATGCCAAGACTATTCTGTGGAACGGTCCTGCCGGTGTTTTTGAATTCGATAACTTTACTGCCGGTTCACGTGCTATCGCTGAAGCTATCGCAAAAGCAACTAAGAACGGTGCATTCTCATTGATCGGTGGTGGTGACTCTGTAGCTTGTATCAACAAGTTCGGCATGGCTGACCAGGTTTCTTATATCTCTACCGGTGGCGGTGCTTTGTTGGAAGCAATTGAAGGAAAAATTCTTCCGGGTGTTGCAGCTATCAAAGGTGAATAATTAATTTTCTGCTATATATAAAAAAGCAGCCTTTTCGAAAGCTGCCTTTTTTATATTCTTTATTTTTGTACTTTTCAGAACATGAACAAAACTGTTGCTACCAGTCTGTTGTTTGAAACAGAATGAGTATCAATAATTTTTCCGTTAGAACTTTTCATGGAACCATACCATGCGGAAGTAAGATTGTATTCAACTCCCAATTTCCAGTGAGGCACATTATAGGTTAGTTCTGCGCTGGTGCTTACCATTTGGTCTACATTGGTTCCTGTACCATACATTTTACTTATTTCGTCACTCGTTCCTAAATTTTTCATATAACCTAAAAAAACAGCCGGTTTCCATTTCTTACCGTATGCAATGTTTAGCCATGAACTAGAATTCCGGTTGGGGGAATACTCTTGTTCTCCCGTACGGGCATCAGTGGATTTTACACCGTATCCGCCCAGCATGGATACTTGTGTAAGATTGGAACCCAAAATACTTTTTGCTGCCACATACCATAGGGGAGAAGTATATTTCATGTGAACTTCGTAAGACAGGGCAGTGACACGTTCATCCACTTTGTAAACTTCATCTTCTACTACCGATTGAGTACGAGGTTTTAATGAAATCATTTCAATGCCTGCTCCCACTAGCCAGTTGCTTCTTTTGTAATCTGCACCAATATAGATTTCGGGTATACAACTTTCTTTTATGTATTTCTGGCTTTTCCCATCAGGACCTTGAGACAGGTATTGGGATTGCCAAATAGCCGCGCCTGTCAGTTGTATATCACCAGCTTTGTAGCGGAATCGTATTTGTGGGGCACGGCTGAACGGTTGGAAAGGAGCTCCCATATTCAGATTCAGAATTTGTGGAGCAACGTCACCATATAACGGATGCCAGGTTTGTCCCAACAGTAAAGACGGTTTTCCCCAATCAAGGTTTAAATAGGCATGGCGCAGACGTACAGTGGAGAAGGTTGTTCCTGATCCGCGGAAGTCCATTTCTACTTTTGCGGAGGTTTTTGCTCTTCCCAACCTGGGACCTTGCACATCTATTCCCAAACGGGTATATAAAGTATAAAAGCTTCCATTAGCTGTCGCATTCAGGTCTTTACCTGTTGCATCGTACACTTTATCTTTAGGATACATATAGAAAAGCCCGTCAACAGTTTCTTCATTGGCACGACTATTATAATAGAAGTCGGTGCGGATTTGTCCGTAGAACTTGTAATTGAAATCTTTGTCTTGAGCAAAACTTTTTGCCGATAGCAGTAAAAATGTGAATAAAAATAAATATTTTCTCATATTTTAAAGGGTTATTATAAACAGTCGGCAAAATTACATAATTTATTTGAAAATCGCACGTGTGTCTTGGTAAAAGAATTATGCGCCTCTACATATAAAGTCTGCACCGATACAAATTATTTTTTGTTGCCTCATTCAAGGCAACATTTGAATCTTGTCGTATTCTTCATCAGTTACGGGTTCTAACCATTCATTGGATGTGTTTTCTCCGGAAAGTTCGAATGCAAGGTGGGCGAACCAGCTGTTGGCGGCTGCACCGTGCCAATGTTTTACGTTGGCAGGGATATGGATCACTGTGCCGGGAAGAATCTCAACGGCTGCTTTACCTTCCTCTTGATACCAGCCACGACCGGCTATGCCGATAAGCATTTGTCCGCCACCTTGAGTTGCATGGTGGATGTGCCAGTTGTTACGGCAGCGTGGTTCAAAGGTGACATTGGAAATGTTTACCTGTTCACGAGAGATAGGGGCGAGGTAACTGTTACCAGTGAAATATTGTGCATAAGCGGTGTTTGGTTCTCCGATAGGAAAAATCATTTCGCGTTGGAACGTTGTTTTTTCATCTTTATCTTTACAAGAGATTTCTTCATTCCATACTTCTTTGGCAAGACGGAATGCCGCCCATGCTTTCGGCCATCCTGCATAGAAGCCGATTTGAGTGATGATCTCTGCAATTTCCGTACGCGTAATACCGTTGTTTTTGGCTGATTGGAGATGGAATGTAAGCGAACTGTCCGTTATTCCTTGACTGATGAGTGAGGTGATTGTGACTAAACTGCGGTCACGAAGACCGAGTTGCTCGGTGCGGCTCCACACTTCTCCAAAAAGAATGTCGTCATTAAGTTCCGCGAATTTAGGAGCGAATGTTCCTAATTGGTCGCGTCCTGCTGTCTGTTTGATCTTTTTTTGTGCCATACTGGTTGTTGTTAAAATACTGAATATTAAAAGTAAAATGACTTTGTTCATAGCGTTCATATTTTAAGTTTTTCAATATAAATTCTATGTACAAAAGTATGGAGTTGAAAAAAATAAGATTGTACCCGGATTACAGATTTTTATACCATTTTTCCTGTTTGGTTTGTTGTGCTTTTTAAAATGAAATTCCATTGTCATCCGGCTAAGTTTTCAATTAGGAAATAGAAAACAAGGTTTTGAGCCGGATTACAATGGAATTCAATTCTTCTTATATAAATAGGTAATTAATAGATTTCTATTTCATCCAAAGCTATTGTGCTGGGTACCTCGCTTTTATCATGTGGGCTATAGCAATCAATACCATTGCGTATTTTACCTCCGCTTGTAAATTCTATTTTTACCTTCACCGCTTCTTGTGCCGGAAATTCTATTTCTTCATCAAAACCTCTGAACGTATTTTCTTTGATATCGTAAGTGAATTCTTTTTCGGCTACTTTCTCGAATTTGTTGTCTAAAGAGGAAACATAGACTACAGCTTTGCTCACCGGCAATATTCCACCTGCTGCATTATACAATGTACCGAATCTGATTTTACGGATAGTGGCTTTCTCAAAGTCTACTATAAAAGTAACTTTGTCATTATTGTCTGGGCTGATACCTACCCACGGGGTGGAGGAGGCATTATTTCCACGTTTTCCATTGGTCAGTCCTAAAGTCACAGTGTCTGCGCCCAATATATCATTTTCTCCTAAAATATCACCTTTCATACCTTTGGGTTCGGGCATGATTTCATATTTTTTTCCACTGATTAAATTCTTGTAAAGCTGTTTATGAGTAACCTTACCGATTTGTTTGCCGTTAACGAAAGCAGCGGCTTTCAAGTCGTATGTGCCGTCCAATGGGAATGGATGATTGTATAAGTTGGCATGTATGGATGGTTGCTCACCATGAGTCGTATAATAGATTTGTGCTCCCGGATAGAATGTTTCCAGCTCTACATTCAGTACACCTTCTTGGGTGGCACGGGTGTTGATATTTACATCAAAGAAGTTGAGGCAAGGTTTTACGCCCATTGCTTCCAGACGTTGGAAGTCTTCAACCATGCGGTTGCAGAATGAAGTAAAATTCTTTTTCTTCATCGGAGTCCAGCCGGTTTCGGATATAGCGATCAGGCGTGGGAAGATTTGATAATCACGGTTATCCTCAGTTGGCATATATTCTGCCCAGCAATTGGCCTGTACACCAATGATGTGCTGTTTTACCAAACTGTCTGCATCAGCCGGTACAGGATTATAGCTGTATGTCTTTTTCAGTGTGTTGTATCCACCGATAGTAACAGGGGCTATTTCCGGTTCTTCCTGGTAATGGTCAAGGTAAGCGTAAGGATTAGGAGTCATAATAGCATCATGTCCGGCTTTGGCTGCGGTCATTCCGCCTTCCACACCACGCCATGACATCACTGTGGCGTTGGGGGCAAGCCCTCCTTCCAGTATTTCATCCCAACCGATGATATTACGTCCTTTGCTGTTCAGGTATTTTTCCACACGGCTTACGATATAACTTTGTAATTTCTCTTCTTTCGTATGCTTTCTTCCGTCTACGGGATTGGGAGTGATGTCATTTTCCAATCCCAGTTCACATATCAGTTTTTGACAATGTTCACATTGTTCCCAAGCTGTTTTAGGACATTCATCACCACCTATATGTATATAAGAGCTTGGGAATAATTCCACCACTTCGTCCATGACTCCTTCCATAAACTGGAAGAAGGTGTCGGTAGGGCAGAATACTTGGTCAAACACACCCCATAATTTGCAAACTTCGTAGGTGCTGTCCGGAGTGCAGGACAATTCAGGGTAGGAAGCGATAGCGGCCAAGGCATGTCCAGGTAACTCTATCTCCGGAATGACAGTGATATATTTGCTTTGAGCGTATGCAACGACTTCTTTTATTTCGTCTTGTGTGTAAAAACCTCCGTGGGGCTTTCCGTCATATTTGAATGGGTAATGGGTATAGAAATAATCCACCATGGTTTCTGAACGTTGAGAGCCGATCTCAGTCAGTTTGGGGTATTTTTTGATTTCAATTCTCCAGCCTTGGTCGTCTGTAAGGTGCCAGTGGAAGGTGTTCATTTTATGTGCAGCCAATACATCTATGAATTTTTTGATATAATCTATAGATGCGAAATGGCGGCATACATCCAGCATGGCTCCGCGATAGCGGAATGTCGGGGCGTCTTCTATTTCAACGCAAGGTACACTCCATTCGGCATTACGTGCTCTTTCTTTGCAATAGACATCCACCGGCAACAGTTGATACAGGGTCTGTAATCCATAGTAAAAGCCGTTTAGGCGCCGATGCGGTAATTT
>OKWC01000157.1_pt1 | contig 13552 bp, 12 predicted proteins | sample 1606971 | NCBI WGS metagenome assembly OKWC01 (sample SAMN04414076, study PRJEB24778) | human gut metagenome | material: faecal | host: Homo sapiens
GAAAAATTTTATGCAGATTCAGAATGGAAAGGAAATAAAAATATGTTAAATTATAAGAAATATAAAAGAGTACCCGTAGTAAAAATGGAGACCAGAGAATGGCCTGATAAAGAGATACAGAAAGCACCAGCATGGTGTAGTGTGGATTTAAGAGATGGAAACCAGGCATTAATAGAGCCTATGGTTGTGGAAGAGAAGATAGAATTCTTTAATATGCTTGTTAAACTTGGATTTAAAGAGATAGAAGTAGGTTTTCCATCAGCTTCACAGATAGAATATGACTTTTTAAGACAATTAGTAGATAGAAACTTAATACCTGATGATGTAATGGTTCAGGTCCTTGTACAGTGTCGTGAACATCTTATTGCAAGAACATTTGAAGCATTAGATGGCATCAAACAGGCAGTAGTACATATATATAATTCAACATCTACACTTCAAAGAGATGTAGTATTTGGAATGAGTAAAGATGAGATTAAGCAGATAGCAATAGACGGAACAAAGCTTGTTAAAAAATATGCAGAAGAATTTCCAGGTAAGATTGTTCTTGAATATTCACCTGAAAGTTTCACAGGAACAGAGTTAGATTATGCTTTAGATGTATGTAATGCAGTCCAGGATGTGTGGCAGCCAACACCTGATAATAAGATTATCTTTAATTTACCAGCAACAGTAGAGATGACAACACCTAATGTCTATGCTGATCAGATTGAATGGATGAATAAACATTTTAAAGACAGAGACAGCATTATATTAAGTGTTCATCCTCATAATGACAGAGGAACGGGAATTGCAGCTACAGAATTAGCTTTACTTGCAGGTGCAGACAGAGTAGAGGGAACATTATTCGGAAATGGTGAGAGAACAGGTAACGTTGATGTGCTTACAATTGCATACAATATGTTCTCTCAGGGAATTAATCCAGAACTTAATTTAGAACATATCAATGAGATTATCGAAGTATATGAAAGGTGTTGTAAGATGCCTGTAGGCATGAGACATCCATATGCAGGTAAGCTTGTATTTACTGCGTTCTCAGGTTCACATCAGGATGCTATTAATAAAGGTATTCATGCTATGGCTAAGAGAAATGATGGAATATGGGAAGTTCCTTATCTTCCAATTGATCCTAGTGATGTCGGAAGAGAATATGAACCGATTGTAAGAATTAACAGCCAGTCAGGTAAAGGTGGTGTGGCATTTGTTATGGATACATATTTTGGATTCAAGCTTCCTAAAGGTATGCATAAGGAATTTGCCGATGTTATCCAGAAGATTGCAGAGGAACAGGGAGAAGTTTCACCAGATACGATTATGGATAAATTCACAGAAGAGTATCTTGTTGCCAAGACTGAAAAAGAATATCCATATGAATTTGAAAGTTGCCAGGTAGTAGATAATGGCACTAATAGTGCGTCAGTTAAACTCACATTTAAGTATAAAGGCGAAAAGAAATATGTAGAAGCTGAAGGTACGGGACCTATTGATGCTGTTCAGAAAGCAATTATGAAAGAAACAGGTGTAGACGTTAAACTTTTAGACTACACAGAGCATACATTAGGTGAGGGTTCTCACGCAAAAGCAGCAGCTTATATCCAGATGTTAGATAAGACTACTAAGAAGACAACATTTGGTGTAGGTGTAAGTTCTAATATTACAAGAGCCTCAATTAGAGCAATATTCAGTGCTTTAGACAGATTGGAAAAATAATCTTGAGATGGAGATTTCAGGTATAAACAATAGTTACTTGATTTTTAAATACATATACTGTAAAATGTGCAAGGTGCATAATTACAAAGAGAGGAAGATCGCAAGATATGAAACTAATTATTCAGATTCCATGTTATAATGAAGCGGAGACATTAGAAATTGCGTTGAATGAATTACCAAAACACATTGATGGCATTGATATAATTGAGTATTTAATTATCAATGACGGCAGTAAAGATAATACAATAGAAGTGGCACGCAACTGGGGTGTCAATTATGTTGTCGATTTAAAGAGAAATAAAGGACTTGCAAAAGGTTTTATGGCAGGTTTAGATGCCTGCCTTAGAAACGGAGCCGATATCATCGTAAACACGGATGCGGATAACCAGTATGTTGCAGATGATATAGAGAAACTTGTTCGTCCAATCATAGAGGGAAAGACAGATATTGTCATAGGAGAAAGACCTATTGATAAAACAGAACATTTCTCACCGATTAAGAAGAAGTTACAGCATTTTGGAAGTTATGTTGTAAGAAAGGCTTCTAACTCAGATATTCCTGATGCACCAAGTGGTTTCAGAGCATATAGCAGAGAAGCAGCAATGAGAATGAATGTTACTAATGAATACACATATACATTAGAGACAATTGTGCAGGCGGGAAGAAATAAGATTCCTCAGACATCAGTTCCTATAAGAACTAATGGCGAGTTAAGACCATCACGGCTTTTTAACAGTATGATGGGTTATGTTAAGAAATCAATGTTTACAATTCTAAAGGCATTTATGATGTATAAACCACTAAGATTCTTTACATGGCTGGCATTAATTCCGGGTATGATAGGACTTGGTATAGGTGTAAGATACATTATATTTATGTGTATGGGACAAGGTGGCGGTCATATTCAGTCACTAATTCTTGCAAGTACATTGATGCTTCTTGGTTTCTCAACTTATATTATGGGATTACAGGCAGATTTAATTGCATCAAACCGTAAGTTATTAGAAGATATTCAGTATCATGTCAGAAAATTAGATTATGATAAAGATTCAGAGAAAAACAAAAATAAAGATAATGAGTAACAAGAGAGTAGTTTTTAATCTCATTATCACTTAATATGGCAGTAAACAGATAGTCTTGAATAAATGGAGATTGTTATGATATCTTACAATAATAAAAATGTATTATTTATCACAACTAAGAATCTTGATTATTTACGAAATACCCAGGAAATCGAGATGATAAAGAAAGACGGAGGACAATTGACAGTTATTGGTTCATATTCAAAGAGCTACGTTAAAAGATTGCTTAGTGTTTACGCAAAGATATTAACTACGTCAATGAGAAAATTTGACGTAGTTTTTGTTGGGTTTGCACCACAATTGATATTTGCACCATTTAACTGGAAATTTAAGAAGAATACGGTAGTAATTGATTTCTTTATTTCTATGTATGATACTATTGTATTTGATAGAAAGAAGATTAAAGATGGAAGTTTATTTGCAAAACTTCTGAAGCATTATGATAAAAAGGCAATAAAGGCAGCCGATGAGATAATATGTGATACTAATGCACATGGCAGATATTTTGTTGAAGAGTTTGGTGCTAATAGAGATAAGATGCATACATTATATCTTGAAGCGGACAGAAGCATTTATTATGTGAGAAACCTTGAGAGACCTGAAAGAATGAAAGATAAATATGTGGTATTATATTTTGGAAGCATATTGCCGCTTCAGGGTATTGAAGTTATATTAGATGCAATAGATAAGATTAAAGACAATAAAGAATTATACTTTATTATAGTAGGTCCTATTAAGGATGAACTAAATAAACCGATAGCTGATAACGTAGAATATCATAATTGGTTAAGTCAGGAAGAACTGGCAGAATATATTGATTATTCTGATTTATGCCTGTCAGGTCATTTCAACAAAAATATTAATAAAGCAAAGAGAACAATTCCTGGTAAGGCATATATCTATGATGCGATGAATAAGAAGATTATTTTCGGTGATAATCCGGCAGTCAGGGAACTATATTCAGAAGATGAAGACAAATATTATTTTGTGGAGATGGGGAATCCTGATGCTCTTGCAGAGAAAATTGTTGAATGTTCTAGGAAAAGGAATTAAAAATGTTATCAGTAACCAGAAAATATTTAATAAACAGTAAGAATGTGGATAAATCTGCATATGTCTGGAATACGTTTGCAGCAATGCTTAATTCATTTCAGACAACATTAATACTATTAATAATAACCAGAATGGGTAATGACTATGATGGAGGTGTATTTACCATAGCGTATGCAATCGGTAATCTTATGATGACGATTGGTAAATATGGTATGAGAAATTTCCAGGCAACAGATGTTAATGAGAAATATTCATATAAAGAATATATAATTTCAAGATATATTTCAAGTATAATTATGATAATTTCAAGCACAGCCTATATACTTGTGTGTATATTTGTTAATGATTATCCTACTGATAAATGCATAGTAGTAATATCTGTATGTGCAGTCAAGTTTGTAGAAGCCGTAGAAGATATTTTGCATGGAAGAATGCAGCAGAAAGGCAGATTAGATGTTGCTGGAAAGATACTTGGAATCAGATTATTTATATATATAGTGGTATATATAGGTATGTATATTGCTACAGGTGATTTAGTGCTTACGTCAGTTGTGGCATTCGTAACAACCACACTTCTAGCAATTATATTTAACACATCTGTATATAAGGAATTTAGTACAAAAGAAAATAAATATGAGACTTCTAATGTTAAGAAGCTTATGATTACATGTTTTCCGCTTGCAGCATGTACATTTCTTATTATGTATATTGCAAATGCACCTAAATATTCGATTGATGCTGTATTAGATGAGAAGACACAGACATGTTTTAATATTATTTTTATGCCGGTATTTGTAATATCATTACTTAGTAACTTTATATTTCAACCTATGTTGTTCAAGGTTGCCAGTGTATGGCAGGAGAAGAAAACCCATGAATTTAAGAAGATAATTGTAAGACAGACATTCATAATATTAGGTCTTACAATTATAATAGCACTTGGTGGTTTCTTACTTGGAATTCCGGTTTTAAGTGCAGTATTCAGCGTTAACCTAAAAAGCTACAGAACAGAATTAGTTATATTAATCCTAGGTGGTGGAATGTTAGCGTTAATTAATTTTGAAAATATGATTATTACGACTATAAGATACCAGAGATTTCTTATCTGGGGATATTTGATAGTTGCTGTAATTTCATATGTATTTGGTAACAGAGTAGTAAGAAATTATGGAGTATTGGGGATCTCAACGTTTTATTCAATATTAGTCACCTTGCTTGCAATTGGATTCTTCATTCTTATGAGATGGTCAGTTGTAAGAATTGCTAAGAAAGATTTAAAAGAAGAATAAAAACTATACACGAGAAAGGAATTAATTTATGAAGATAGCAGTAGCAGGTACAGGATATGTCGGCTTAGTTACAGGTGTATGTCTTGCGGAACATGGTCATAATGTAGTATGTGTGGATGTAGACGAGGAAAAAGTTGCAAAAATGAGTAAAGGTATTTCTCCAATATATGAACCAGGTCTAGATGATCTTATGATTAAAAATATGGAGAGACTTACGTTTACAACAGATTATGCATCTGCATACAAAGATGCAGAAGTAATATTTATCGGTGTAGGTACACCAGAGAAGAAAGATGGTTCGGCTAATTTGACTTATGTATATAAAGTTGCTGAACAGATTGCTGAAAATGCTGAAAATGACTGTATAGTAGTCATTAAATCTACTGTTCCAATCGGAACAAATGATAAAAGTGGAAGCATTTATAACAGAAAAGGCTAAAGATGGAATATCAATCCATATTGCATCTAATCCTGAATTTTTAGCACAGGGAACAGCAGTAAGAGATACTCTTCATGCATCCCGTATAGTAATTGGTGCTGAGAGCAAATATGCAGCAAATATCCTTAAAGAAGTATATAAAGATTTTGATGCTCCGATTCTTGTTACAAACAGAAGAAGTGCTGAAATGATAAAATATGCATCAAATGATTTCCTTGCACTTAAGATTTCGTATGTAAATGAAATCGCGAACTTATGTGAAATTGTGGGTGCCGATATTAATGATGTAACAAAAGGAATGGGATATGATCCTAGAATAGGTGATAAATTCCTTAATGCAGGCATCGGATATGGTGGTTCATGCTTTCCAAAGGATACTAAGGCATTACATTGGCTCGCTAATTTCAATGACTATGAATTAAAGACAGTTAAGGCAGCTATTGAGACAAATGATAATCAGAAATTCAAGATAATTAAGAAGGCAAGAAAGTATTATGAAAATCTCCAAGGCAAGAAAATCGCTGTATTAGGTCTTACGTTTAAACCTGGTACAGATGATTTAAGAGAAGCACCATCACTTGTAAATATCCCAATCTTCCTTGACGAGGGTTGCGAGATAAAAGCATGGGATCCTGCAGGTGTAGAAAATTATAAGAAGAAATACCCAACAGAGATTATTTACTGTGATTCAATAGATGAGGCAATTAAAGATGCAGACCTTTGCGTCATTTTTACTGAATGGGATGAAGTTAAGAAGTATGATATTACTAAGTTCGAGAAACTTATGAGAAATCCTATTGTTATAGATGGTAGAAACTGTTACGATTTAGAGCAGATAAAGAAAACAAATGTTATATATGACAGCATGGGAAGAAAGACAGTTAATCTCATTTAATGAAAGGATTATCCTATGAAGAAGATACCCGATATGAAAAAGTTATTTAATTGGAAAGTTGTACTGACGTTTTTTACTTGTAATATGTAACCTTATGGTTATATTTGGAAGTATGCCAAGTACAAATCCGATAATAGGGTGGTATGATAATGACATTACAGGTAATGAAGAATATGAAGTCCTGATTGTAACAAATGACAATCAGACGTATATAAAAGAATTAGATGTGAGTTATGGAGTGGCTACACTATATATTCCTGAAGAATATACTGATATAAAAAGTCTTACATTAACAGGCGATGTTGATATATTGAATGATTCTAAGGTAGTATTATCAAGCAGAGATATCATTATATATAGAGATGATATTAAAGCGGATATAGATGATAATGAACTTACATTGAAAACAGCCAGTTTAAAAGATACAGTTTTTATTAATGTTTGACTGGCGTGTTAAATTAGAAGTATTAACGGTAATATGGTTTGTTTATATATGTATAATGATATTTGGTATTCTTCGTGAAAAGAATAAGCTGAATCTTAAATGTATTGGAACTGTAATTCTTACTTTATTACTCATAGGAAGTGCAGATATCATTAAGGATATGGACAGGACCTATGAAACTACGAATTTAAACCTTAATGCCAGTGGTCTTACAGATATAATAAAATCTGATTCTGATATGTTACAGAAGATAAATACAGATAAAAATCTGCAAGGTGTAAGTGTGAGATTTGCAACATATTCAACTGAAATTAAAGGTAAATATATATTTACACTCTATGATGCAGACAAAAATCCATTGGAAAATGTAGAGGTCAGAGGAAGAGATTTTGCAGATAATGAATATGGTATAGCAATGTTTAATAATATTTATCCAAAGGGTGAATATTATTTCGGAATTGCTGCACAAGATAATAATGATGATACATTATCTGCATGGACAACAGGCGGCAATGACTATAAAGATGGTGCATTTTATAACAATGGAATTGATACAGGTGTGGATTTAGATTTTAATATTATAGTTGATGGACCCAATACCAAAGTCATTGCAATGATTATTGTATTAGTATTCTATCTGCTTGTATTGATGGTTATCTGGCATAATAATATAAGGTTTTATCCAGAATAACAGTTAAAGCCATATATGGTATAACATTTGTATATGCAGTATTTATGATGATATTTGCATGGAAATACATGTACTTAGGCGTATATGACGAGATGGCACATATCTCATATCTTGCAGACCTGACAAGAAATCCACATATTGTATCCGAATATGAGAATCAGAATCTGTTAGTTGGTGAAACAAATGGAATAAGTGAAACCACAGCTAATACTATAGCATTACACCAGTCATTTGGAACATTTAAAGGCAAATGGAGTAATACAGTAAGTTATTTAGGTCATCCATCATTATACTACTGGCTTATGATACCACTCAATGCAGTAACATTTCATGATAATCTGGTATATGTGAATCTGGATATATTGAGGATATTTAACATGGTGTTAGTTGCGATGGGAATAGCCTTATTCTTGTATATCGGATATTCAAGAATTAATAACGTTATCCTGCATTACATCTAATGTATGCAATGATGATAGTATCATTTCCGATGCTTACAGGCTGTGCACCGATGATTAACAATGATAATCTGGCAATTTTGGTTGTTGCAATATTCACACTAGGAATAATAAGGTTTGCAGAGAATAAGAGAAATAAGCTCACATATTTCCTTATTGCAATAGGAATAACAGCGTCAGCACTTACAAAATTAACAACGTGTCTCATGCTTGTGATATGTGCATTATTCTTTGTTATAAAGACCATTATTGATGAGAAAGATATTAAGAAAGTATTTGGCAGAGATTTCTGGTATACGGTTCCGGTATATTTAATTGCTGCAGCTTATTATATGTTAGTATTTGTACAATATGGAAAGATACAGATAAGTCTTCATGATTTAGTAACAGATGAGGTATTTAAAACATACAACATTGTTTATAAAGAACCAATTATGAGGACAAGAATAACATTTTTATGAGTTTATTAAAAGGTTTGAAAAGGGATTCATTAAGCAATGGATTCGTGGAGTTACCTGGCATACAGATGTAGATTTTAATAAGAAAGCCATCAGACTTGCGTATGAAATATTATGGTTATCACCAATAATAATGTTAATAAGAATAAAATATAAAGAAAATGAAAAGCAGATAAGAAACTTCTTTAAAAGCTTTTCAATTGCATTAATAATAACTGTTCTAATGCAGTTTATACGTGCATTTAAGGACTTCCAGTTTATATCAGGACATCCGGGATTACAGAGCAGATATTACATCTGTGTAATGCCTGTTATGGTAATGATGTTATGCTATGAACTTCGGTCACGTATGGAAGAAAATAAATTTATAACATCTTCTGTGAAAAATGATAAGAAAATTTACCTAAATAGTATTTTTAATGCAATTGCCATCACATTGGCGCTGTTAGCATTGTATGGAGGTGGATTAATTTACATCTTTTTTACTAACAAGTTTTATAAAATAGTGATAAAATCTAATATAAGGCTTGCATTTTTTGCGATAAAATAATATATTAAATAAATACAAATAGCAAAGGAGTTAAATTATGAGAACTTATTTAGTAACTGGTGGAGCAGGATTCATAGGCTCAAATTATATTCACTATATGTTTAAGAAGTATGATAATGATATTAGAATTATCAATGTTGATGCATTAACATATGCAGGTAACCTTGAGAATTTGAAGGATATTGAAGATAGAGATAACTACACATTTGTTAAAGCTAATATCTGCGATAAGGAAGCAATTGCTAAAATATTTGCAGAAAATGACATTGACAGAGTTGTACATTTCGCAGCAGAGAGTCATGTTGACAGAAGTATTAAGAACCCTGAAGTATTTGTTCAGACAAATGTATTAGGAACAGCAGTTATGTTAAATTGTGCTAAAGCAGCATGGGAATTACCTGATGGAACATTTAAAGAGGGCAAGAAGTTTTTACATGTTTCTACTGATGAGGTATATGGTTCATTACCAGATGATGATAATGCATTCTTCTATGAGACATCACCATACGAACCACATAGCCCATATTCAGCAAGTAAAGCATCTTCAGATATGTTAGTTAAGGCATATATGGATACTTATAAGTTTCCAGCTAATATTACTAACTGTAGTAATAACTATGGACCTTACCAGTTCCCAGAGAAGTTGATTCCACTTATTATTAACAATGCATTACAGGGAAAGAAGCTTCCAGTATATGGTGATGGCAAGAATGTTCGTGACTGGTTATATGTTGAAGACCATGCTAAAGCAATTGATATGGTTCAGGAAAAAGGTAAGTTATTTGAGACACATAATGTCGGTGGACACAATGAAAAACAGAATATTGAAATCATAAAGATTATTATTGATACTTTACAGGAGATGCTTCCAGACGGAGATCCAAGAAAAGCACTTGTAAGTGAGGATTTAAATTACTTATGTTGAGGATAGAAAAGGTCACGACAGAAGATATGCGATTGCACCTGACAAGATTAAAGCTGAAAATTGGCTGGTATCCAGAGACAATGTTTAAAGATGGTATCAAGCTTACAATCAAATGGTTCTTTGAACATGAAGATGGATGAAGAATGTAACAAGCGGTGATTACCAGAAGTATTACGAAGAAATGTACAAATAAAATGAATTAAAATGGGAATATGTGGAATGTTCCCATTTTAGTGTGTAAAATTAAATTGATAAATATCAAGAATATATGTTGAATATTTTATAAAAGCAGATTTTAGAGACATTAAAATGATAATATCAAGATAATGATATTAAGATGATGACATCAAGATGATATGTATAAGAATGGAGGAATATTGTGAAAGGTATTATTTTAGCAGGCGGTTCAGGAACACGTCTTTATCCATTAACAAAGGCAGTATCAAAACAGATTATGCCTGTATATGACAAACCAATGATTTATTACCCATTATCAACACTTATGTTAGCAGGAATCAGAGAGGTATTAATTATCTCAACTCCTAGAGATTTACCAGTATTTAAGGAATTATTCGGTTCAGGCGAACAGCTTGGCATGAGATTTGAATATGCTATTCAGGATCAGCCAAGAGGACTTGCTGATGCATTTATTATTGGAGAGAAATTTATCGGTGATGATAATGTTGCACTTGTACTTGGTGATAATATATTCTATGGACAGAGCTTTTCAAAGGTTCTCAAGAATGCAGCATCAAGAGAAAAGGGCGCTACAATATTCGGCTATTATGTAAAGGATCCAAGAGAATATGGTGTTGTAGAGTTCGATGAGAATGGCAAGGCTTTATCAATTGAAGAGAAACCTGCTAATCCAAAGTCAAATTATGCTGTACCAGGATTATATTTCTATGATAATGATGTAGTAGAAATAGCTAAAAATGTTAAGCCTTCTGCAAGAGGAGAGATAGAGATAACTTCAATTAACAATGAATATTTAAGAAGAGGAACTCTTATGGTGGAGACATTAGGAAGAGGATTTGCATGGCTTGATACAGGTAATCATGATATGTTACTTGATGCAGCAGATTTCGTGGCAGCATTCCAGAAGAGACAGGGCTTATATATTTCATGTATTGAAGAGATTGCATATAAGAGAGGATTCATTGACAAAGAGCAGCTTCTTAAACTTGCAGAGCCTTTAATGAAGACAGCATATGGACAATATCTTGTAGATGTTGCTAATGGATTATAGAATAAGAATTGAATGGAGATTTTAAAATGGGAAAAATAACAGTAGAAACATGCGAAATAGAAGGATTAAAAGTTATAACAACTTCAGTATTTGGCGATGAAAGAGGATATTTTATGGAGACTTATAATTATAATGATTATAAGGCAGCAGGAATAGACCAGGAATTTGTACAGGACAATCAGTCAAGCTCTAAAAAAGGAGTTCTTAGAGGACTTCATTTCCAGATTAATTTTCCACAGGATAAGCTTGTAAGAGTAGTAAGTGGAGAAGTTTTTGACGTAGCTGTTGATTTAAGAGAAGGTTCCAAAACTTACGGAAAATGGTTCGGGGTATTATTATCAGCAGAGAATAAGAAACAGTTCTTTATTCCAAAGAATTTTGCACATGGATTCATAGTGCTATCTGATTCAGCAGAATTTGCTTATAAATGTACTGACTTCTATCATCCAAATGATGAGGGCGGACTTAAATGGGACGATCCTGAAATTGGTGTAGAATGGCCAATGCCAGAAGGTATGACAAAAGAAGATTTGACTATTTCAGATAAAGACCACAAATGGCCTGGCATTAAAGATTTTAGAAAATAATTAGCTACTTTTAGAAAATAGCATAAAAAGAGCCGCCAAGCGACTCTTTTTTATCGACTATGGGTTTTAAGAATAAAATCTATAGTCGATAAAGCTATTTATAAGCAGGAAAGTGGAAGAAATGAGGAAAGTGTGAAAAATAATGCTGATGCGATTATTTTTCACACAACTAAATGTGTTGCAGGCAACACATTTAGCTATAATCGCAGAGCTGAATCTGAAATTCAGCTCGCGTTCTCCGGCAACAAGTGCCTGCGGAAATGAGGAATAGAATGAAAAAACTATCTAAACTTGCTGAAAGTAAAGATTTAGTATTATATTTATCAAAAAATGACTTTAAAACTAAATATGCCGGCTCATATATGGGTATTATCTGGGCATTTATACAGCCACTTGTAACTATAGTTTTATATTGGTTTGTATTCCAGGTAGGATTAAGAAGTGGTGATATTGGAGATACACCATTTATCTTATGGTTAATGGCAGGACTTATACCATGGTTTTTCTTTCAGGAAGCACTTGTTAATGCGACTAATTGTTTTGCTGAATATAGTTATCTGGTTAAAAAGGTTGTATTTAACATAAATATTTTACCGGTTGTGAAGGTTGTTTCATCATTATTTGTTCATATATTCTTTATGGGACTTTTAATAGTCGCATATATACTTATGGGATATTTTCCGGGAATAATAGTAATACAGTTAGTATATTATTCTTTCTGCATGATAGTATTAGTATTGTCAATATCATATTTTACATCTGCAATTTCGGTATTTTTCAAGGATACTACACAGATAATAAATGTTTTTATGCAGGTTGGAACATGGTTAACACCAATATTATGGAACTTCTATGCACCTGAATTTCAGAAAGCATTAGGTAAATTAGGTATAATATTTAAGTTAAATCCAATGTTTTATATAGTAGATGGATGTCGTGGAACTATGATAGAGAAAAGATTATTCTTTGAAAAACCAATGCTTACATTATACTTCTGGTTATTTGTATTAGTAATGTCTCTTATCTCTAAATTTGTTTATACCAGACTTAAACCACATTTTGCAGATTCATTATAAGACAAGGGTAAATTATTAAGTATGGAATAATACTGAATATATCTTAAGGCACACTGTGTCTTAGAAAACCAGATTAATATGAACAGATTACCCATAGAAAATTTGAAGAAATGAGGATTATTAAGGAATGAGCGATTACGCAATTAAAGTTACAAACTTAAATAAAGTATATAAATTGTATGACAAACCAACACTAAGATTTAAAGAGGCATTAAGCATTACAAAGAAGCAGTATCATAAAGACTTTGTGGCTTTAAATGATATATCATTTGAGATTAAGAAAGGTGAGATGCTTGGTATCATTGGTAAGAATGGTGCCGGTAAGTCTACCGTTCTTAAGATTATAACAGGTGTTCTTACTCCGACTTCAGGAAAAGTGGAAATCAATGGTAAGATATCAGCTCTCTTAGAGTTAGGTGCAGGTTTTAATCCTGAATATACAGGACTTGAAAATGTATACCTTAATGGTACAATGATAGGATTTACCAGAGAAGAGATGGATAATAAGATTGATGATATAATTTCTTTTGCCGATATCGGTGATTTCATCAACCAGCCAGTAAAGACATATTCAAGTGGTATGTTTGCAAGACTTGCATTTGCTGTTGCTATTAATGTAGAACCTGACATTCTTATTTGTCGATG
>OKWC01000160.1_pt1 | contig 13450 bp, 18 predicted proteins | sample 1606971 | NCBI WGS metagenome assembly OKWC01 (sample SAMN04414076, study PRJEB24778) | human gut metagenome | material: faecal | host: Homo sapiens
ACTGAAATTTCCTGCCCGTTGTTATCTATAAGAGTCACTTTCAGAACGGCCTTTTCTCCACTTATTCCTTTCTTGTTGATTTTGACTGTCGTTCCGGTACATTTCCCATCCGTAAATACAGGTTCCTTAATTTCCACATCCTTATTTTCAGCACGGGGCACAATCTCTATATCTGTAGTACCGTCCTCGCTTCTCAATTCCGCAACCAAAGCCTTATAATTTTCTGTTGTCAAACCAATAAATTCAATATCAATTGTATTACTAACGGAAGTTACCGAGAAAATATCGCAACCATCCTTGAACTTGACAGATAATATTTTGGTACGTGGTACGGTCAGCTTGGTCTTTCCGTCAGCCAGAGTGAATATGACATTATCAGGATCACTTGTGTAGTCCACTCCGTTTTCCGCAAATACCGCATCACCTCTGTCGCCTTTCTCCCCGGTCGCCTTAATCCCTGTCGATTTCCAGTTTTTGCCGCCATCCGTTGAGATTTCCCATTCATTTGTCGTGGCGTTGATTTGAACTTGGGGGGCAATGGCATCGTCCCCTTTGGCTCCTTGCGCCTTTATTTTTGTATCAGTCATACCTATCCACCAATTACCGTTCTCGCCGATATGAGGTGTGATGCCGTCAGATTTACTTTATGATGTAAGAAAAATCATACTATCCCTTCTCATTTGGAGAATCCATATATCCCGATTTACAAGACGAACATAACGCTTTTTAAACTAATGTTATCAGATATTTATTAAATAATTGGTGCAAAATTAACTAAAAAATGATGCTGGCCTGTAATATAATTTTTACATTCCAGACCGATTCAATATATTTATATTCTTCTTTGGTAAATCGTTTTTTATTCTTATTTTGCAGAGTCTTTTTTATTGACATATCGTGACAATGGATTTTAGTGTTTTGGCAGCGATGGTGCAAGCGGATAGGATTTTTAAGTGTGTATTTTATAATCAATCAGATAAACAATAGGCAGAATGGAATTAAATGACTGGTTGGCTATAACTGGGGCTTTAAGGGATTGGAAGCTGTCCGCTGGGATTCATATTCTGTGTAAACCGCAAAACGCACGGAAGGAGAATGCGTCTGCCGATTCGGTGGAGAATGAGAACGAGCGGAAGCAGGTTGACTGGTTGGAAAAGCGTATAGTCCAGTGTACTGCCAAGAGTGTAGAAAGGACAGCACTCGTAAGTCGGTCAACATCGTATATGGCTCTATCATCTCTTTGAATGAACTGATTGCAACCAATGGCAACTACGTGATTAATTTTCGGATTTATGGTACAAGAAAACCGTCTGACAGCCCGACCAGGAAAGTTTTGTTACTGGCTGACGGTCACGTAGAAGGTGATTTCAGCAAGAATAGAAAGAAGGAAACTACAACCAAAGACTGTACGGAGGTGAAAGCCGACAAGGAAACCACTTCCGATATCCATGAGGAAAAACGGTCAGAATCATAAAGGATAAAAAAGAATCCACTTTGCTTAAACAAAAAAGCTTTACCTGTGTTTGTGTAACTGTTTTGTTTGTCGTTGTGCTGATAGTAAAACATTGGCGCAACAGACAATCTTCATCATAAGACTTTAAATTTATAAATTGGACTGCCCCGGCTCGTGATGAGTCGGGGTATTTGTTTAAATACAATTTCCCAATTGGATTACACAATCAACTGAAGAGAATAGAATTTTATGTATTTTTGCCTTGTATTGTGGGGTAGAAGCCAATCTCATAACAAAAATTACTCCTTGTTTTGGGGATCTATTGTAATACGCAATAATGTGAACAAAAAATTATTTTAGAAATAGGCAAATCCTTTTGAACAAATTCGTCATTGTTTTGTTCTTGAAGAATAAAGTAGATTGTCAAAACGTAACTAATCTGAACCGTTCCGGCTTGTGATAAGTGGGAGCGGTTTTATTTCAACAATATTTTTGTTAAAAGATAGCGCGTGAATTATATGTTCTTTTATTTTTGTACACAGTTGACATGAATTTATGTATCATGGTGAAAAAGAAATCTTATTCCGAAGAGAAATTAAATGAAATGATCGTATGGCTCAATAATCATGCCAATGAACTTCCTAAGGAAATGCAGATAAATAAATTCGCTTTCACACCAAATTTGAAACTTACTGTTGAAAGTTGCATCATGCAGGCTAAATAATGTTTGGGTAACTATAAGATGGCTGGAGCTTTTAGACTGCTCCAACAAATCGGAGAGAACCTTGAAAACAATAAATGATATTCTTCTATTATTTAGTAAGTAAATCAAGATGTTTCTTTCATCGACAAAAATATGAAAGTATGCAATGTGTGTGCAACTTAAAAAAGCCAATATGTATAAATGATTAGTTTTCAGTGCTTTTTTATTTTTCTTCACTTTCCAATTCTTTTATCTCTTTATTGAGGAATACGGATAGGATGGTTCTTAAAACAACAATACCTCCCAATAGGGCCAATTCATTCAAAGTGGGCTCCAATACTGTTTTCAAAATATCCGAAGCTATCAGAAATTCTAAGCCAAGAAGCAGATAAGTTCCGAATGTAGCTCTTAATTTTCGTATATTGGTAATGGAATACCCTCCGGTAAAACGTCGTATTTCATTCTTCAAAAAGAGATGATACCTATCAACGCTCCGTATGTGACAATCAAAAGGCTTGTCACACTTATAACAGCTGCTAATAAATCCAAGAAATGAGTAAGCATATTTATTTGTCTTTATGAATAGAACAAATAAATAAGCGATATGTTCTTACATCATGATAACTCTATCTTGACAATTCCTCCATAAGGAGTGAGTGCGCCAAACGCCTCTTCGGGTTTAATGATACCTGCATAAATCTGTGCGTTCAGTAAAATGCCGCCATGAGCAAAGATCGCGACTTGTTCATACGGTTTTTGGCGAAGTTCGTCTAGAAAATCGGCAACACGCCGGTATTGATCTTCAAAGGACTCTCCATTGGTCGCTTTTACATGCAGATAATCTGCATACCATCTTTCCAGATTAGCGTCGGCAATTTCATCGAACCGATGCATTTCCCAATCTCCGAAATTAGTTCCTTTAGGCGGTCGTCCCGTTCTGCATCCGGGTAGCCGCAAAAGGTAGCCAGGCGTACACAACGGGTTAACGGGCTGGTATAAACCTTATCAAAAGATAAGCCTTGTAAATGGGCTGCCGTTTGAGTTGCCTCCATTTCAAAAGTCGGCTTTAAGGGTACATCCGTCTGTCCGTAACAAACGCCTTGCGGAACATCAACAGCAGTATGACGCATGAAGTATATTACCATAGATTTGTATAGATTAAGTTTGTAGTCAGATAAAAAGAAAACTCACATAATAGGAAAGTCGCTCCGCAACAATCACCGGTATATCCTTGCAGGCGTCTGCGCATGAGTGACATTAAAAGGATGAACATCATAGCAGGAGCGATGGCTGCCCACCAGTATCCTTTATCCAGTAATAAAAGCATAGGTAGGGCTCCGGCCATAAAAGCGGATAATAAAACACCTGGGCTCATACGGTCATATATGACTTTTGCTTTCGATTCTTCTTCTTTACGGGCGTATGGAAGCGTGTTGATGATTTGTGCGGCACAAAACTTGCTCCAGGCATCTCCGCTTAATATGGCCGCACATGCCAAGGGTACAGAAAGTGTGGTGAGTATATTCCACATCAATCCATAATAGAATAATAATCCGAGCACTCCGTATGTGCCGATATGTGAATCCTTCATGATGGACAGAATCTTGTCACGTGATGTACCGCCCCCGAAGCCATCGCAGAAGTCTGCCAATCCATCTTCGTGTAAAGCACCTGTTACTAATAACCGGGCAGCCAACGCCATGAGCACAGCTATTTGTACAGGCAGAAATTCTGCTGTGATCCATAGAGTGCCTGCCATGATACCTCCTGTCAGCCATCCAACAAAGGGCCAGTAGTCCACTACTCGTTTAAAGTAAACAGGTGGTACGTCAGCTATTTTCCAAAACGGAAGGCGTGTGAAAAAAATGAGGGAGGCAAGCAGTTTCATGGTTAAAAATATTTAGTGATGGAGGCATGGGCGAAATTGTCCATCTCATTCATCATGTTTACAGAGGAAACAACGATGGGATAAGCGCATATCGCTCCTGTTCCTTCTCCCAAGCGCAGACCTAAATTTAATAAAGGGCGTACTTTCATGGCGTCCAATACTAGTTTATGACCGGTTTCATCTCCCTGATGTCCGAATATGGCATACGACAAAACTTCCGGATGAAGTTTTGAGGCGGCCAGTATGCAGTTGGTCATGATGAAGCCGTCTACCAGAATAATCATTCTTAATTCTGCCGCCCGGAGCATGCCGCCTATTGCCATAACCATTTCATATCCTCCGAACCAGGCGATGATATCTTTTGCAGAACCGTCACCGGCATAATGGTCAACCGATTGTTTCAATACATTGTATTTATGGCGGATGCCTTCTGAATCCAGTCCGCTTCCCGCACCTACACATTGCTCTAATGAAATACCTGTCAGCAAATGCATCCAGACAGAGGAAGGGGAGGTGTTGCCAATACCCATTTCGCCAAAACTGACCACATTGCAGCCGTCAGCATGAATCATATCCGTTATCTTTGCTCCACGTTCCAGGCATAATTCCATTTCTTCCATACTCATTGCAGGACCTTTTTAGAAAACTGTGCGTGCCACGTCCTACGCTACAGTTGATAATGCCTTTCTCGTAAGGAAGATCGTAATCGACTCCTGAGTCTACTAATACAAGCTTAAAACCATGTTGGCGGCATAAAAAATTAACTCCGGCACCTCCATGTAAAAAATTACTTAGTTGTTGCCAAGTGATTTCTTTGGGAGACTTGCTTACCCCTTCTTCTACTATACCATGATCGGCTGCAAAAAGTACGTTGTGCGGATGGCTTAATGTAGGGGAGAGGGTTTGTTGGATTAATCCGATTTGCAATGCAAGGTCTCCAGAACGCCCAATGAACCTTTGGGCTTTGTCAAATTGTTGATTTTGTCTATCAATGCCTCCCGAAGACCTTCATCGGGATACTCAATATGAAAGTTTTTCATTGTATTTATTATTTTATAGGAACAGGAATTCCCGATACCATCAAATATACTTGGTCTGCTTTTGAAGCTATATATTGATTCATCCAGCCCTGTAAATCTGTAAAGCGGCGTTGGATGGCGTTTTCGGATACTGCTCCGGAACCTATTTCATTGGTTACGAAAATAAAAGTGGCATCTTGCCGGATAAAATTATCAAACTCCTGTTTGACAGCCTGCAATGCAGCCTCTACATCCGCATCCAAATCAAAGAAAAAGTTGGTACACCATAAGGTGACACAGTCAATCAATACTACATTATCCTTTACTTGATGGCGGCTCAGTTCTTTTTCTTCTTCTATATTCGTCCATTCCGGTCCGCGCCTTTCTTGATGTTTGATAACGCGTTGGCGGAATTCTTCATCCCAAATACGGGAAGTAGCTATATAAACGGGAGTGGGTGATAAGCTTAATGCCAATTTCTCCGCGTATGAACTTTTTCCCGAACGTTGGCCTCCTGTGATTAAGATAATACGTCTCATTGTCTTACTTCTCGGTGGCACGCAGAATCAACGTAGTCGCACCTAATGTGATGATAGCGCCTTCCTCGATCCGTATCCGGTCCTTGTTCCCCAAAATCTCGTTCATCAGAAATGTTCCTGTAATGCTGTCATTATCACGCAGGGTATAAATGACTTCCCCTTGTTTGTTGCGTTTCACATTAATGATACAATGCCTTCTGTCCATGCTCGGATCTGATGTTTCGATGGGAATGTCCACTTCAGTGCCTTTGCTTCTGCGTCCTATCAGGTTGTCACCTTCCATCAGGGGTAATACTTGTTTGTATCCGAATACATTTTCTACTACCACGATACTTCCAAAATCCTCTTTATTGGCTTGTTCGTCCAATATTTCTTCTTTACGGGTTGCTTTCAGTTTGGATTTTCCGATACGGATACTGAATTGTTTTTTACAATGGTCGCATACAAAGACCAACGACTGGCCTTCTGTATATTTGGTTTCATCAAAAGTTATATAGTTGTCACATTTGGGACACAAAACTCTTTTCATAAAAAATAATCTTGTTTATTTGGAACTCAATATCCATGCATTCTTGAATGCATCATTTTGTTTCAGTTCATTTAATTTTTTATAAGCAGCGGCTTTATCTGCAAAGTTGCACAAAGACAGGCGATAACGTCCGTTACCTTCTATGATTGTTACATCCTTGTATCCTTTTTGCTTGTACTCATTAAGTACTTGCTGTGCGTCATTGGCTGTCGGTAAACTGGATACGATGATATAATACTTATTTTTTTTACTGCTCGAAGGTGTTGCTGTTTCTTTCTTCTCAAGGGCAGGTTTACTTACAGTAACAGGCTTGGCAACTGGCTGTTCTGTGCTGTTCAATTTTGCTGCAACAGTATTCTTGGGCACTGCTTCTTGTGCTTTCCCTACCTTTTCTACTTTTACAGTTACAGGTTTCAACGTGTTTTGATTATTTTTGATATTCGTCTTCTTGGGTTGCTGCGGTCTGGAAGGAACGGTTACCAAGGTCGTTGCCAAAGATTGGGAACGAATGGCGTCAAACAGACCATCCGTACCTAAAGAAGCATAATTACCTTTGTCCACATATGTGTTCTCTACCGGAACAGACAAGAAGAAAAATAAGACTACAGCTATAGCCACAGCTACTGCATTTCCTATCCACTGACGTTTGAAACGTACAGTTCTCTTCCTTTTTTTTGTCGGGGAAGTAATTCTCTGGTTGCTGCAGATGTTGTTGAAGTAAGATATTCTAATCTGTTGATGGAAAACGAACTAAGCCCGTATAGGGTAGGTGATAATGCACCGTCCTCATTGGGATGGAACTCGTATGTGCTATGAATATTATAATGTAAGACCCCTATGCCATGCATTTCTGCACATCCATTTTGGTATAGTTTGTTCTTTCAATCCGGCTACCTCTTCTTCTATCATGCGTGTGGCATCAGGAAAATCGGTGTGATGGGCTTGCATATACGATTGAACTAATAAACCATCGTTTATAGTCAATTGGGGATTGAAACCAATAGTACGTACAGGGGGAAGATAAAGATTTTCTTCCTTGATATACCGTGCCGGTTGATAGTGCGCTATAAAACCGCCAAAGTCTGGAATAATCACACAGTCATTTTCCAGTAACAGAATTTCTATATGTCTAGCCAATTCAATCATATCGCAAAATTAGCATTTTTATTCCGTTTCAGCGCAACTTTTATGGAAGAAAATAACAACTCACTCATAATTTATTGTAATTTTGCAGCGAAAAAGTTAGACTAACGAATTAAATAAAATGAATATAGCGATTGTAGGAACCGGGTATGTAGGACTTGTTACCGGAACATGTTTTGCCGAAACTGGCGTAGACGTAACTTGTGTAGATGTAAATGCGGATAAGATTGCTAATCTGCAACAGGGTATTATTCCTATTTATGAACCGGGATTGGAAGATATGGTCTTGCGTAATGTAAAGGCTGGACGTCTTCATTTCACCACCTCTTTAGAGAGTTGTCTGGACAATGTGGATATTGTGTTCAGTGCTGTGGGCACTCCTCCCGATGAAGACGGAAGTGCCGATTTGCGTTATGTGCTTGAAGTTGCCAAGACGATTGGTGCTAATATGAAGAAATACACCTTGGTCGTGACCAAGAGTACGGTGCCCGTGGGTACGGCCCGGAAAGTAAAAGCGGCTATCCGGGAGGAATTGGAGAAAAGAGGGGAGTCGATAGATTTCGATGTGGCTTCTAATCCGGAATTCTTTGAAAGAAGGTAATGCTATCGATGACTTTATGAGTCCGGACCGTGTGGTAGTGGGCGTAGAGTCGGAAAGGGCTAAAAACTGATGACCAAGCTTTATAAACCTTTCATGCTGGTTAACTTCCGCGTTATCTTCATGGATATTCCTTCTGCCGAGATGACCAAGTATGCGGCAAACTCCATGTTGGCCACCCATATCAGCTTTATGAACGATATTGCCAACTTGTGCGAACTGGTGGGAGCTGATGTAAATATGGTACGTGACGGAATAGGTTCCGACAGTCGTATCGGGCGTAAGTTCTTGTATCCGGGATGCGGTTATGGTGGATCTTGTTTCCCGAAAGATGTGAAGGCGTTGATTAAGACTGCCGAGCAGAATGGTTATTCCATGCAGGTGTTGAAAGCGGTGGAAGATGTGAACGAGAATCAGAAAGGCATTTTGTTCGAGAAACTGGTAAAAGTATTCAATGGAGATTTGAAAGGCAAAACAGTGGCTTTGTGGGGACTTGCATTCAAGCCCGGTACGGACGATATGCGTGAGGCTCCGGCTTTGGTACTTATTGAGAAATTGAAACAGTCGGGTTGCAATGTCCGCGCATACGATCCTGCTGCTATGGATGAGTCCCGCCGCCGGATAGGAGAGTCGGTTTATTATGCGCACGATATGTATGATGCGGCTCTTGATGCGGATGCGTTGATTCTGGTAACCGAGTGGAAAGAGTTCCGTCTTCCTACCTGGGGAGTAATCAAGAAGGCGATGAAGCAGCCTGTAGTGCTTGACGGACGAAATATTTATGATGGTGACGAACTACAGGAAATGGGGTTTGTTTATCATTGCATCGGTCGATAAATAAAAAAATAGAGAGAATAACCATGTACAAACGTTTTTCGATAATAATGTTGGCTGTTGCGCTGTCTTCTTGTGGAACTCCGCAACAAAAAGCATCCGCTCTGGAAGAAAACAAGGAGGCAAAATCTTTGTTGGAAGGTATATGGTTGGACGATAATACGGAAACGGCATTACTGAGGGTGAAAGGCGATACCCTGTTTTATGCAGATGCCGCTACGGCTCCCGTTGCTTTTAAAATTATAGGCGATTCGTTGATTACGTATGGTGCACGGACTAATGGTTATAAGATTGAGAAGCAGGGGGAGCATATTTTTTGGTTTCATTCGGCTGTGGGAGATGTGATACGCCTGCATAAGTCTGATGCGGAGAATGATTTTCTGGCATTTATCCATACTCGGGAAATCCCTGTTTATAACGAAGTTATTAAGAAAGATTCGGTGGTGACATACGATAATGTCCGTTATCGCGGATATGTGTACATTAACCCGTCAAAGATTAAAGTAATGCGTCCGGGAGTTTCGGAGGAAGGACTTGGGGTGGATAATGTATATTATGACAATATCATACACATTTGCGTGTATGAAGGCAGGAAGAGTCTTTATGCCAAAGATATCACCAAGCAGATGTTCAAGGGGTGGTTCCGGATGATTTCTTGCAATGGGCTATATTGTCGGATATGGATTTTATGGGTGTCGATTCGAAAGGGTATCATTATCAGGCCACGGTGTGCATACCTGACGGCGCGTCTTGTTATATGGTCAATATCACTGCCGGCAAGGATGGAGGACTTGCATTCGAGTTGGTAAGGTAGTCGTGGCTATGTCATTTTTTTATTTCGCGATTACTATTTGGTCGCTATCATGCTCTATAGAGAATACCCTGAAAAATCCTTCAAAAGCTTCAGCCTGCTCGCAAACGCCCTACCCGTGGGCATTCCGGCTGAAGGATTGGGTTCAGGAATCCTTCAGCTGGGGGTGGAATGTTTCAGCCGAACTGATCTTCCTCCGATTCTTAGGGAATCGTTTTTCCTGAAGGATATTTTCCGGCTGAAACATTTCACAATGCATATCCTTCAGCCGGAATGCCGACGGGCAGGGCGTTTGCGAGCAGGCTGAAAGATCTGAAGGAAAAATAAGGCGTTTCGGCATGTAGATGCCGTTATGGGAAAAAACAACAGGTCAAATTTTAAAAAGCTCTTGTTCTTTCAATGAAAAAACGTCTTGTTTCTTTTCTGAAAAAGAACAAAGGCCTTTAAAAAAAAAGAACAAGACGTTTGAAAGGTTAGTAACGTGTATGCCGGAAGGTTAATAACGTGTGGGATGATACGTTACTATTGAATATTTTACAATTATAATTCATTATATTGCATACTATACATATCAAAACCGTCAGCCCAATAATTGCGTTTGATTTCATTCAGTGTGAATCCTTGCTTTTCATAGAATTTATATGCTAATTGCGAGGTTCGGACTGTTATTTTTTTGATACTGGGAATAGCCTTTAAAACCTCAATTCTGTATCTTAAAAGCTTTTTACCTAAAGATTTGCCTTGATAGTCGGGATGCATAATATCCCAACTTATTTTCCAATGGTTCTTTTTCTGCGAAATTTATCCCGCCGCATCCAACCACTTTCCCGTCAACGAGCAAGACATAATAGAGCTCTATTCCTTTATCCAAATAATTGCTCAAATCATTAACCTCCTCTTTTGCAAAGAAGTTGGGTGTGTTTAATTTAATTAAATTTATGACAACTTCTTTATCTGTCGTCAAATATTCTCTAATTACAATTGAATTATCTTGTGTCATAGAACTTTCGTTTGAAATTCGTGGCAAAGATACGAAAATTAAAAACTGACAAGAGATCAAAATATTGTCTATTGAAAAAATAGTAAATAATTATTTGACAGCATAGCACCACAAATTATTGAAATTTGCACGGTTGCTGAATCGTTACCTCTGTTCCTTAAATATTACGCTAAACATTTGTTTTTTCAATTGGTTAATCCAAGATGATGAAAATCTAAAATAAACTGCTCTTAATATAATTTTGAAATATCTTATCCCAACTCTTTTTTCTGTGTCTAAGTCTGGGTACAATAAAAAAGCATGTCCAGTTTGCTAATGGCGTTACGAGCTTCCTGTATATGTCTGATGCTGAAATGCAACGTGATGGTACTTTGATGATTGGCGGGGGAGGGAAGTCGGAAATCAATGGAAAACCTGTAGAAAATAGTACATTTCTCTCTAAGTAAAGTCTTCTCTGCGATAAAAATCGTATCCTTTTCTTGCAAAAATCTCTTAATTGTTGCTTTCCTCTGATTTTTCCCTTAAATTTGTTAGTGACTTACTAAATTTAATACAGGGAGGAACGAGTATGGGACAACAGACTTTTGAATTTTTGCTATTGGCAATGTCCGCACTTGCGGTGATTGTATTTGTAGCCCTCTATTATGTACGTGCCGGTTATGGTATGTTCCACACCCCGAAATGGGGACTTTCAGTGAACAATAAATTAGGTTGGGTACTGATGGAAGCGCCTGTATTCCTTGTAATGCTTTATCTGTGGTGGAACAGCAGCGTGCGTTTTGATGCCGCTCCTTTCCTCTTTTTTCTTCTTTTTGAATTACATTATTTCCAGCGCTCTTTTATCTTCCCTTTCCTGATGAAAGGAAAGAGCCGGATGCCCCTTGCCATTATGTTGATGGGAGTGGTCTTTAATGTCCTGAACGGACTGATGCAGGGCGAATGGTTGTTCTATCTGGCTCCGGAAGGACTCTATACAGATGCCTGGCTCAGTACTCCTTCTTTTTGGCTTGGGGTTATTCTGTTCTTTATAGGGATGGGCATTAATCTACATTCCGACAGTGTGATCCGCCATTTACGTAAACCGGGCGATACACGCCATTATTTGCCGCAGAAGGGAATGTACCGATATGTCACTTCGGGCAACTATTTTGGCGAGTTGGTGGAATGGATAGGGTTTGCCGTACTCACTTGTTCGCCCGCTGCATGGGTGTTTGTGCTGTGGACGTTTGCTAATCTGGCTCCACGTGCCAATTCCATCCGTAACCGTTATCGGGAAGAGTTTGGTAAGGATGCGGTAGGGAAAAAGAAAAGAATGATTCCTTTTATTTATTGAATTTGAATAGTATATCGTTTCTGTTTCAGGAAATGATGAAAGCGAAACATAACATATGAATGATGAACTCTAAATTATTTACTCCCGCTTCTATCGGACCGCTGACTTTGCGTAACCGTACGATTCGTTCGGCTGCTTTTGAGAGTATGTGTCCGGGCAATGCTCCGTCCCGGCAATTGAAGGATTATCACTGCTCGGTGGCGGCAGGTGGAGTGGGAATGACTACTATTGCTTATGCAGCAGTTACACAGAGTGGCCTTTCTTTCGACAGGCAATTGTGGATGCGCCCTGAAATTATACCGGGATTAAGGGAAATAACCGATGCGGTTCATAAAGAAGGGGCTGCCGTAAGCATTCAGTTGGGACATTGTGGAAATATGTCGCACAAAAGTATTTGTGGGGTAACACCCGTAGGAGCTTCTTCCGGTTTTAATCTTTATTCGCCTACTTTCGTGCGTGGCTTGCGCAAGGAGGAACTGCCGCAGATGGCAAAGGCATACGGTCAGTCGGTCAACTGGGCGCGTGAGGCCGGATTTGACGCGGTGGAGATACATGCGGGGCATGGCTATCTTATCAGTCAGTTTCTTTCACCTTACACCAATCATCGTAAAGACGAGTTCGGCGGCTCGTTGGAGAATCGTATGCGCTTTATGGATATGGTGATGGAGGAAGTGATGCGTGCCGCAGGTAATGACATGGCCGTTCTGGTAAAAACCAATATGCGTGACGGTTTTAAAGGAGGAATGGTAAAATAGAATGAAGCTGTGCAAGGTAGCGAAACGGTTGGTAACAGGACGGGGCTCATGCGTTGGTGCTGAGTGGAGGTTTTGTAAGCAAAGCGCCTATGTATGTCATGCGGGGAGCGATGCAGCTATCGTCTGAGCTATATCCACGTTTTCTACCTGTGCTATCAATTTCAACAACTCAGCCTTTCGACGCCCATCGACAATATCGCCAACATAACGTCCCGTCAATTTCCCATCGATTATCTCCAACTCATTGGCATACACATAATCGATTCCATAACGTTGTTTCAAATAGTTTCCGAAATAGGTAAATCCACCCGAAAGAATAAGCAATTTTGAATCCTGCCCGTTTCAACACTTGCATCAGACGATCCACGCCCTCGGTGACGGGAAGCGATTCAGCCACTTCTTTCAAGACCGATTCGTCGAGTCCTTTCAACAGACCGACACGTCGTGCGAAACTCTCGCAAAAATCGATCTCCCCTCGCATACGCCGACTCGGTAATCGCTTTCACTTCGTCACCTACCCCGGCTCTCACTGCCAACTCGTCGATAACCTCGGTTTCTATTAGTGTAGAATCCATATCGAAACAGATCAACCGACGACAACGGCGATATATACTATCTTCCTGCAAAGATATATCCATGCCCAAATGTGCAGAAAGTTGCATGAACTCGGACTGCATAGCCACTTTATCTCTCGGCGTACCCCTCACAGACGAACTCAATACATGATTTGGGAGGCCGAACCGTTTCATCGAGCGGAATACGTCCCGTAAGCCGTTGAATGGCATCGATATTTAATCCTTGCTCTGCCACAATACGGGTGACCTCACCTATCTGACGGGCTGTAA
>OKWC01000161.1_pt1 | contig 13447 bp, 15 predicted proteins | sample 1606971 | NCBI WGS metagenome assembly OKWC01 (sample SAMN04414076, study PRJEB24778) | human gut metagenome | material: faecal | host: Homo sapiens
GGCCAATCCCGGTCTGAACTCCGGTTTCATGATTCCGCAATATGCTGCCGCGTCTATGGTAAGCCAGAATAAGATGTACTGCTATGCCGCCAGCAGCGACTCCATCGTTTCCTCCAACGGGCAGGAAGACCATGTCAGCATGGGTGCCAATGCAGCTACTAAGCTTTATCGCATTATGGACAATCTGGAGCATATCCTTGCCATCGAACTGATGAATGCCGCTCAAGGCATCGACTTCCGCCGTCCGGCAAAGACTTCTCCCGTTCTGGAGCGTTTCCTGCACGAATATCGCAAGGAAGCTTCCTTTTGTGAAGGAAGACATCGTGATGTATAAGGAAAATCCATAAGACAGTTGCTTTCCTCAACCGGACAAAGTTTGATTATTAGGAACTTCCCAATAAATCTGCCAGAAACATAATAATTATTAATCTGTTAACAATAAGAAAGGAAACTTAATTGGCGAATTGAGTTTTCTTTCTATATTTGTCCCGTTTTATTCCGATAATGAATAAAAATAGTTTTAGTTTAGAAAGGGAAGAAAAATGGGCGAACACACGAAGCATTCAACATCACGGGTGGAACTGAGGGAACGTATCATTCTGGCCGCCGTAGAATTATTTACAACAAATGGAATAAAAAGTATCACGATGGATGAGATTGCCGCATCTTTGGGTATCTCTAAGCGCACTCTCTACGAAGTTTTTCCGGACAAGGAAACCTTGTTGGAAGAATGTATCCTGAAGTCCCAGAAGGATGGTGATATTTTTGTGAAAGGAGTAATAGAGACTTCCAGTAACGTATTGGAAGTTTTGTTGAGATGTTATCAGTGGAGCATAGAGCGTTTTCATGCCACGAACAAGAAGTTTTTTCGAGGATATCAAGAAATATCCCAAGGCTTATCAGTTGATGAAGAACAATCGGAACCGGAGCTCGGAAGATACAGTGAACTTCTTCAAAGAGGGCGTGAAGCAAGGCATTTTTCGTGATGATGTGAATTTCGCCATTATCAATCTGCTCGTGCGCGACCAGCTCGATTTGCTGATGAATTCGGACATCTGCAATGAGTATTCTTTCCTTGAAGTGTACGAATCTATCATGTTCACTTTCTTTGCGCGGTATCTCTACGGAGAAGGGTGCCCGTGTCCTGGAGGACTTTATCTGCGAATATCGCAAGAATCAAGTAAAGCCGGATGAAACGAAGGAGTAGTTTTTAATAAATAATCTATTTTTGATTTTATGAAGATGCAGAGATTTTGGGTAGGAAGAGCACTACTGTTTGGCAGTTGCTGTGCTGTATGCCGGCGGCTATGTGCGCGCACAAGAGGCAAAGGATACCCTGACCCTGACCCTTGACCGTGCCTTGGAGATTGCTTTAAGCGACAATCCTACCATAAAGGTGGCGGAGGAAGAAATTGCTTTGAAGAAAGTGACTCACAAGGAAACCTGGCAGAACTTGCTTCCGCAGGCAAGCATTGACGGTACGTGGAATCATACCATCAGTGCGGCACAGATGAATCTTGGCGGACAGTCGTTCAAGATGGGTATGGACAATTCGAATACGGTAAGCGGGGTGCTGAATATCAGTTTGCCCATATTCGCCCCTAGCGTATATAAGGCCATGTCGATGACGAAGACAGACATTGAACTGGCTGTGGAAAAGTCACGGGCTTCTAAGCTGGACTTGGTGAACCAGGTAACTAAGGGTTACTATCAGCTGATGCTGACGCAAGACTCCTACGATGTGTTGCAGAAGAGCTATAAGCTGGCGGAAGACAACTACAACATTGTCAATGCCAAGTATCAGCAGGGTGCCGTCAGTGAGTTCGATAAATCAGTGCCGAGGTGCAGATGCGCAGCATTAAGCCGAATGTGATTTCGGCGGGTAATGCCGTGACGTTGTCCAAGTTGCAGTTGAAGGTACTGATGGGGGTAACGGCCGATGTGGATATAGAGATTGCCGACAATCTCGGCAACTATGAGACGGAGCTGTTTGCCAATGAACTGAATCAGCCCGCTGCCAATCTGAACAATAATACGACGATGAAGCAGTTGGATTTGAACCGGAAGATGCTCAATCAGAACATCAAGTCACTCCGTGCCAACTTCATGCCTACTTTGGGTATGAACTATTCTTACCAGTACCAGTCACTCTACAACGAGGATTGGAACATCCTCGATTATAATTGGAGCGGGAAGTTCCGCACTGATGTTTACGCTGAGTATTCCTTTGTATAAGGCAAGCAATTTCACCAAGCTCAAGTCCAACCGTATTCAGATACGTCAGTTGGAGCAGAACCGTCTGGACACAGAGCGAAAGCTGAACATGCAGATTACCAGCTACCAGAACAACATGGCTGCCAGTTCCGAGCAGGTTGTCAGCAACCGCGAGAATGTGATGCAGGCACAGAAAGCTGTGCAGATTGCCGGTAAACGCTATGAGGTAGGTAAAGGTACGGTGTTGGAGCTGAACACTTCGCAAGTGCAGCTTACGGAGGCCGAACTGACTTATAATCAGTCCATCTATGATTATCTGGTTGCGAAGGCTGACCTTGACCAAGTGCTGGGAAAGGATTATATTGCAGAGAACTAAGAATGAAGAACTAAGAATGAAGAATAGAAATAAGAACAACGATATGAAAAAAGGTTTTCAATGGATGGCCCTGCTGGTTGTTGCCATGCTGGGGGCATGTAGCGGAGGTAGTGATAAAGCTGCTGCTGAGAAGGTGGACGAAAAGCCGAGGGTGAAACTGGCCGAGGTGTCGTCCCGTCCCGTGGAACAGATTCAGGAATACACCGCTACGGTGGAAGCCGAAGTAAAAAACAATATTGCTCCCTCTTCTCCGGTGCGTATAGACCGCATTTTTGTGGAGGTGGGCGACCGTGTGTCGAAAGGCCAGAAGCTGGTCAGCATGGATGCTGCCAATCTGAAGCAGATAAAATATCAGTTGGACAACCAGCAGATAGAGTTCAAGCGTATTGACGAGTTGTATAAGGTAGGCGGTGCCTCCAAGTCGGAGTGGGATACCGCCAAGATGAATCTCGACATCCGTGAGACTTCCTATAAGAATCTCTTGGAGAACACCTCGTTGCTCAGTCCCATTAACGGGGTGGTGACGGGCACGCAATTACGATAACGGAAGATATGTATAGCGGTGGAGAACCGGTACTGGTAGTGGAGCAAATCACTCCGGTAAAACTATACATCAACGTATCCGAAGGCTACTTTACCAAAGTGAAGAAGGGCGCTCCCGTATCCGTGAAAGTAGATGTCTATGGTGACGAGGAGTTCGAAGGCAAAATCAGCCTTGTTTATCCTACCATCGACCCGGCTACCCGTACTTTCCCGGTAGAGATACAGCTTGTCAACCGTGATCAGCGCGTACGTCCGGGAATGTTTGCCCGCGCCACGCTGAACTTCGGAACACAGGACCACGTGGTTGTTCTCGACCTGGCCATTGTGAAGCGTGCCGGTTCAGGCGACCGCTATGTCTATGTCTACAAGAACGGCAAGGTGTCTTATAATAAGGTAGAGCTTGGCCGTCGTATGGATACGGAGTATGAGTTGATTTCCGGTGTAGACAATAACTCTCAAGTTGTTATTGCTGGGCAGTCTAAATTAGCCGATGGTGTGGAAGTCGAGGTAGAAAAATAATATGGTAATGTGGTAATGTGATAATATGCTAATGTGCCGATGTAGCTACATTGCGCAGCCAATTAGCATATTAGCACATTGGCAAATTAAAGAATTAATCTTATGAGTTTATACGAAGGAGCGGTTAAAAAACCGATTATGACCTCGTTATGCTTTTTGGCCGTAGCGATCTTTGGTCTGTTCTCATTGTCGAAACTTCCGGTAGACTTGTATCCCGATATTGATACCAATACCATTATGGTTATGACATCTTATCAGGGTGCCAGTGCTTCCGATATAGAGAACAACGTAACCCGTCCGTTGGAAAATACGTTGAACTCGGTTAGTAATTTGAAACATATTACATCCAAGTCTTCAGAAAATATATCAGTTATCACTTTGGAATTCGAATATGGCTATGATATTGATGTGTTGACTAATGATGTGCGTGATAAATTGGATATGGTGAGTTCGGAGCTTCCCGATGAAGTCAATACTCCGATTATCTTTAAGTTCAGTACGGATATGATTCCTATCCTGCTGTTGTCCGTTCAGGCAGAAGAAAGTCAGCCGGCTCTGTATAAGATATTGGATGATAATGTAGTAAATCCTTTGGCTCGTGTTCCCGGTGTGGGAACGGTGTCCATTGCCGTGCGCCGAAGCGTGAGGGTGAATATTTTATTTGTGATCCCCAAACAAAACTGGGAAAGCATCATGATTGTAGACTGATCGATGGACCATCAGTTCCATTGTCGGGGCTGAAAATAAGAATACTCCGGGTGGAACTTTCGATGTGGGCAGTAATACCTATTCCTTGCGTGTGGAAGGAGAATTCAAGGACCCGAAAGAAATGGAGAATATCGTAGTGGGTATACGCAATGGTGCTTCGGTGTATTTGCGTGACGTGGCAACGGTAGTCGATTCTGTAGAAGAACGTGCTCAGGAAACCTATAATAACGGGGTGCAGGGAGCCATGATTGTTGTACAGAAACAATCGGGAGCAAATTCAGTGAACATTTCCCGGAAAGTAATGGATCAGTTGCCTAAGTTACAGAAGTCACTGCCCAGTGATGTGAAACTGGGGGTTATTGTGAACACTTCGGATAATATTTTGAATACCATCGACAGTTTGACGGAAACTATTATGTATGCCATTCTGTTTGTGGTCTTGGTGGTATTTGTTTTCTTAGGTCGTTGGCGTGCTACGGTGATTATCTGTATCACTATCCCCATGTCATTGATTGCCTCCTTTTATTTATTTGGCTATCACGGATGGGGGATCTCTGAATATTATTTCTTTGTCGTGCCTTTCTATTGCGATTGGTAATGTGGTGGATGACGCTATTGTTGTTTTGGAAAACGTAACGACCCATATCGAGCGTGGCTCCGAGCCGAAACAGGCGGCTATCCATGGAACAAATGAGGTGGCAATTTCTGTTATCGCATCCACATTGACCATGATTGCGGTATTCTTCCCGTTGACGATGGTCAGTGGTATGTCGGGAGTTTTGTTCCGTCAGTTGGGCTGGATGATGTGTGTCATTATGACTATTTCTACTATCTCGGCTCTGTCATTTACTCCGATGATGTGTGCGCAGATGCTTCGCTTGCAAAAAAAACAAAGTAAGTGGTTTGTCACATTCTACAAACCGATAGAAGGTGCGTTGGATGGATTGGATAACTGGTATCAGAAACGTTTGAACTGGGCTGTCCGTCACCGCAAGACCATTATTGCCGGTTGTTTCGGGTTCTTTCTGCTGAGCCTGATTTGTGCGAAAGGAATTGGTACAGAGTTTTTTCCGTCACAAGACAACAGTCGTATTTCTGTTCAATTACAATTGCCTATCGGAGCTCGCGTAGAGCGTGCCCAGGCATTGGCCCAGGAGCTGACCGAAAGGTGGCTGAAGAAATATGAAGGGGTGATGCGTATCTGTAACTATACTGTGGGACAGGCTGATGCGGATAATACTTGGGCTTCTATTCAGGATAATGGTAGCCATATCATTTCATTCAATATCAACCTTTATAATCCCGATCAGCGTTCTGTTACGTTGGCAGAAGTCTGCGATGGTATGCGTGAGGATCTGAAAGCTATCCCGAACTGGATAAAGCCCAGGTTATCTTGGGTGGTAGCAGTGGAGGCATGGGTGGACAGGCCACTGCCGATTTTGAAATCTATGGATATGATTTTACAGAAACAGATAAGGCAGCCGCTGAATTGAAAGAAGCTTTATTGAAAGTGAACGGTGTGTCTGAGGTGAATATCAGCCGTCAGGATTATCAGCCGGAATATCAGGTGGATTTTGATCGTGAAAAACTGGCTTTACATGGTTTGAATCTTTCTACAGCAGCTTTGTATCTGCGTAACCGTGTTAATGGTGCTTTATCTTCTTACTATCGGGAAGATGGTGACGAATATGATATCAAGGTGCGTTATGCTCCCCAGTTCCGTACCAGTATTGAAAGTTTGGAGAATATTCTGATTTATACCAATGAAGGTAAAGCGATTCGGGTGAAAGATATCGGCACGGTAGTGGAGCGTTCAGCTCCTCCTACTATTGAACGTAAAGACCGTGAACGTATTGTAACAGTATCTGCTGTGATTTCAGGTGCGCCTTTAGGTAGTGTGGTGGCAGCGGGTGAGTCTATTATTGATAAGATGGATTTACCTGGCGGTATCAGTATCCAGGTGGCAGGGTCTTATGAGGATCAGCAGGATTCATTCAGCGATCTGGGAACTTTGGCTGTTTTGATTATTATATTGGTATTTATTGTAATGGCTGCCCAGTTTGAGTCTCTGACCTATCCGTTTATCATTATGTTCTCTATTCCGTTTGCATTCAGTGGGGTATTGATGGCATTGTATGGAACGGGGACTACATTGAATGTCATGAGTTTGTTGGGAGGTATCATGTTGATTGGTATCGTAGTGAAGAATGGTATCGTGCTTATTGATTACATTACCTTATGTCGTGAGCGGGGTATGTCTGTTATTCATTCGGTCGTTGTTTCGGGCCGTAGTCGTTTACGTCCGGTTTTAATGACCACTTTGACCACTATTCTGGGCATGGTGCCGATGGCGATAGGAGGAGGGGAAGGTTCTGAAATGTGGCAGCCTTTAGGGGTGTCCGTAATCGGTGGTTTGACTGTATCTACCGTGCTCACCTTGATTTTGGTTCCGGTGCTCTACTGTTCATTTGCGGGTACAGGTATCAAGCGTAACCGTAAGAAGATGAAAGCTTCCCGTGAACTGAATGACTATTATCAAGCACATAAGACGGAGATGACCAAAGGCAAAAAAGAATAATTAATATAGTTGTTATCCGGATTGAAATGAATAGGAGACCGGATGACAGAACTTAAAATAAAAAATGGAATAATGAAATCAGTTTTCATCACTTTCGACCAAGCTTTTTACGAACGTATTCTGGCGTTGTTGGACCGTCAGAATTGTCGTGGATTCAGTTATTGGCAGCAGTTGCAGGGGCGCGGCTCTGTAAAAGGAGAACCGCATTATGGCAGTCACGCGTGGCCCAGTATGTGCTCGGCCATTATGACAGTGGTAGATGATACCAAAGTGGAGCCTTTATTGGACGCTTTGCATAAAATGGATAAGGAAACCGAACAATTGGGATTACGTGCTTTTGTGTGGAACATAGAAAAGACGATTTGAATCTGTCTTTTCATCATTAAAGAAAAAGACTGTTGCCCTCTTTCTGGCGCAGTCTTTTTTCTTTTTTTAGCCTCTATCATGAAGTACTCCGTCTAAAAAATCACTACTTTTGCGGTTAATTTACAAATATAGCAATATGAAAAACTATATACCGGCCACTTTTCTTCTCACTCTTATTGTAGTAGGAGTGTTAATGGGGCTGTATTTCCTCCCCTCCATGTCGGTGGGCGGCAAACCGTTGCGCAAGGTGGACCTGCTGGCTGATATCCGTCCGGATGTGGAAGAAGAAGTATGTGATTCCGACACCATTGTCCTTCCTCCTCCTGTAAAACCTATTTTTGTGGATACATGTAAAACGGGTATTACCTGTATTGAGGATTATTCGGATTCCACCATGCGGGGAATGAAACATTTTTTATGAGGCACTTTCCAAAGTGAAAACCATGAAACGCCCTGTGCGTATCGCTTACTTCGGTGATTCTTTTATAGAAGCTGATATTTTTACTGCCGATTTGCGCGAAATGCTTCAACAAGAATTTGGTGGTTGCGGAGTGGGATATGTTCCTGTAACCTCTTCCATCAGCGGTTACCGTCCTACGGTACGCCATACTTTTGGGGGATGGAGCAGTCATTCATCCAATGACTCCGTTGGTTTTGATAAAATGCAGCAAGATATTTCCGGACATTATTTTTTTCCTCGTGAAGGTGCTTATGTACAGTTGAAAGGACAGAGTAAATACGCTTCCCGACTGGATACCTGTGAGGTTTCTACTTTTTATTTCCTGAATAAAGGTTTTGCCGCTGTCCGTTCTAAAGTGAATAATGCTGCGGAAGGAGAGTTGCATGAGGAAGTAGGAACAGGAGGTGTGCAGGCTGTTTCGGTGAGAGGAAGGATAGGACAAGTACGGTGGAGTGTGGAACAAGCTGATTCTGTTACTTTCTATGGAGTGGCTATGGACGGCAGGCAGGGAATATCTTTGGATAATTTTAGCGTACGTGGTAGCAGTGGGCTTCATTTACGTAGTATTCCTTTACATAGCTTTGCGATTTCCAACGTCTTCGTCCATACGATTTGATTGTGGTCCAATATGGTTTGAATGTGGCTACGGAACGGGGAGTAAAATACGATGGCTATAAGAAAGGGATGCTTTCGGTGATAGAACATTTGAAGACAGCTTTTCCTGAAACCAGCATTTTACTGGTCAGTGTGGGTGACCGTGAATATAAAAACGAGAATGGAGATCTCCGCACCATGCCCGGAGTCAAGAATCTTATCCGTTATCAACAGTCCATTGCGGCTGATAGCCATATCGCTTTTTGGAATATGTATGAGGCAATGGGAGGTCAAGGAAGCATTGTCGATATGATCGGGCAAAAAATGGCGAATCTTGATTATACCCATATCAATTTTAAGGGAGGCAAGCATTTGGCAGGTATCTTATTTGAAACATTGATGTATGGCAAAGAGCAATATGAAAGACGGAAAGCCTATGAGGAGGAATAACAGATTTCCTGGTCTGTCCGGTATAGCAATGGTATTGTTCCTGTTCTTGCTGTTTCCATGTCTTTATGCTCAGGATGCTATTCCGGCATTGTCCCGGCCGTTGGAGCCGCTTCGCATACCCGGTGAAACAAAGGAAATGCATCGGGGTATGCGGCTGATAACAGTACATGATTCACTTCCGGCGAGTTTTACTCATTCTTTGGATAATGTGATAGAAGATGAGAACCGTTCGCTTTCTCCTTTCTTTCAAAAGTTGAATGATATGACAGGACCGGTACGGATAGTCCATATAGGTGATTCTCATGTGCGGGGGCATCTTTATCCATTAATAACCCGTCATCGTCTGGAACATGATTTTGGTGCTGAGGCTGTTTATCCTGATGTTATTTCATATCGTACCGGTGGGTTGGCACATGAAACGGGCGAACCGGGTATTGTTTATCATATGATTGGCATTAATGGAGCTACTTCTGTTACTTTTTCTGATGATGAAAAAATAAAAGAAATAGCTTCTTTGCATCCCGATCTGATTATTGTTTCTTTTGGAACCAATGAGGCACATAGCCGCCGTTATCTGGCTCAGGCTCACAAAATGCAGATAGGCAGACTGTTGGGTATGTTGAAAGCAGCCTGTCCTGAAGCGGCTTTTTTACTGACTACACCTCCCGGAGCATACGTGGGACGTCGTCGTGCACGTACCATTAATCCGAGAACCGTAACGGCGGCGCGTATTATAAAGGAGTATGCACAAGAGAATAAAATGGCAGTTTGGGATATGTATAATATAGTAGGAGGAAAGACAGATGCTTGTCGTAACTGGACGAAGCACCACATGCTTCGTGCGGATGGCATTCATTTCACTCCCGATGGATATCGTTTACAAGGTAATTTATTACATCAGGCACTGATTAAAGCGTATAATGAATATGTGGCAACTGGATTGGAGTAAACTGGCTGAGGTATTGACTTATAATGCCAAGCAACCGATGATTTTTAGCAGCGGCTTGTTTTTGTTTCTGTTTTTAGGCTTTAGCCTGATTTATATGTTATTGCAGAAGAAGGATACGGCACGCATCCTGTTTGTAACGCTGTTTTCTTATTATTTTTATTATAAGAGTAGCGGTTTTTATTTTTTCTTGCTGGGGGTGGTGACAGTGACGGATTTCTTGCTGGCAGGGCGTATGGCGAATACCGAAACTCAATGGAAACGGAGGGTTTTGCTGCTGGCAAGTTTGGGAATAAATTTAGGATTGCTCTGTTATTTCAAGTACACCAATTTCTTTTATCAGATACTGGCTCCTTTGTGGAATGGGAAATTCCAGCCGTTGGATATTTTCTTGCCGGTGGGAATATCGTTCTTCACTTTCCAGTCTTTAAGTTATACCATAGATGTTTACCGTCGTGAGCTGGTTCCTTTGAACAGGTTGCTGGATTATACATTTTATGTGTCTTTTTTTCCGCAGCTGGTAGCGGGGCCTATTGTACGTGCCCGCGATTTTATTCCTCAAATCAGGCAACCGCTGTTTGTTTCCTCGGAGATGTTTGGCACTGGTGTTTTCTTTATCATCAGCGGATTATTCAAGAAAGCTGTAATCTCCGATTATATCAGTGTAAATTTTGTGGAACGTATTTTTGATAATCCGGCTCTTTATTCCGGGGTTGAGAATTTGTTTGGTGTATATGGGTATGCTTTACAGATTTATTGTGACTTTTCCGGATATAGTGATATGGCTATCGGGTTTGCTTTGCTGTTGGGTTTCCGTTTCCCTATGAATTTTAATTCGCCTTATAAAGCCGATAGTATAACCGATTTCTGGCATCGTTGGCATATCTCTCTTTCTACATGGTTGCGGGATTATCTTTATATCTCATTGGGGGGAAACCGCAAGGGGAAGGTACGTACTTATATTAATTTGTGCCTTACTATGTTGTTAGGTGGTTTGTGGCATGGTGCATCTTGGAATTTTGTGATATGGGGAGGATTTCATGGAATAGCACTGGCTGCACAGAAATTCTGGCGTAACTTGCTGCATAAGCCTAAGACGGCTACCAGTAAGGGCATTCGTAAATTTTTTGCAGTTCTTATTACTTTCAATTTTGTTTGTTTCTGCTGGATATTTTTCCGTAATACGACTTTTGAAGCTTCGGTTGTTATGTTGAAGCAGATATGTACAGCTTTCCATCCCGAGGTATTCATGCAGCTGATAGAAGGTTATTGGAAAGTGTTTGTTTTGATGGGAATAGGGTATTTGCTACATTTTTGCTCCTGATAGTTGGCAGAATGCGTGTTGTCGTGGAGTGGTAAAATTACCTTTATTGGGAAAGGCATTATTGTTGGTAGTACTGATTTATTTGGTTATCCAGATAAAGAGCAGTGATATTCAGCCGTTTATTTATTTCCAGTTCTAACGGAATAGTTATCAAATCGGGGGTCTGACTAGCTATCTTTTCAGACACCCTAAATACTATTCTAGTAAGTATTTATTAATACATCTACGATCCCAATTTATACCTCTCTTTACAATTTTTGCAGGGATACCTGCTAATATTATATTCGGTTCGTTGAATACTTTGGTTACAATACTTCCCCAACCCACAATACTGTTATCGGGTATTTTTGTATTTTTACCGATCTTTACATCTTTCCCTACCCATACATGCTTGCCTATTTCTATACTTTGAGCAAAATTAATCGGTTCTCCCTTTAAATTTGTTATAGTATGTGCGTCGGTACACCAAATATCAATGCCCCAGCTTAATTGACTGTCTTCTCCTATGCTAACATTTGATTTATCTTCTTGTAAATATAAAGTAACTCCATTGATAACTACACGATTACCTATATCAACTCTACAATTATTGGCAACTCTTGAAACACCAGCTCCCAAACCGGGCAACTGGCCGATGATGAGTTTTAGTCCACTCATCCCTAGTATGTTGGAATAGCGTAAAATGATTGTTCCTAAATTAACCGTGTTATTGTTTCCCTTGATAATCAATAGAAAACCTTCGTTAAGAAGTAGTTTTTCAACATTCTCTTCTGAATCGAAATGCATGGAAACATGATTGTTGTTTCCTGTAATTATGATATGGGATTGATGGATGATTTGATTGAATTGTTCATGATGGGAGGATATACAATCTATTTTCTTATGTGGTAAAATAATTGTAATTTCATTGCCTTGACCGTTGATGTTTTTCATCTCATCCTAATTTAATGGATTGTACAACTTTTTTTATTTTATATTTGAAGAGTATTCTTGTATTATCGCGTTGGTTAGTTTAGAGAATATTTCCGGAGACAGTAAATAAAAAGGAGTGTCTTCTTTTTTCTTTTTCAAAGCGTATAAATAGATGTTTGATGTCTCGAACTTCCGGATATTCATAAGCTTCTATTCTTTCTATATGTATTCTTTCTTGTTTCAATTGTTTTAATATGTGTTTCCATTGCTGCTTGGATAGGAACCGGCATACATCATATAAGGAGAGGGGTGTTCCGTCCGAAGCTGTTATGATAGTAGAAGTTATATTCATTTTGATGATTTGATGAGGACAAATATAGCAATAAAAAATTATATAGTTTATGGGGGCATTGACTAAATGCCAGAATATTATTTATTTTCAGTTCCCTTTATGATATAAAGTGGGGATGAAACTTGCAAACTTGCAAAACTTGCAGCACTTCCACACCCACACACGTGCGCGTACATTATAATGTGGAAAAATGAGAGAACATAAGGAGAATGTGACAAGCAAGGGTTGGAGGAGGACAAACGGACGATGCAGGGGAGAGCTGAAATGGAGGAAAGCATGACGGAGCACAGAAAGTGGAGCGGGGAAAAGGGAGAGATGTGACAGGATCTTTGGTGGAAAGAGGAGGGACCGTATAAGAAGAAAAAGGAAAGCGGAAGACAGAAACCGGAATCGGACAGACACAGGTGGCAAAGGGATGACTGCCCGAATCTTCAGCAGGTACTTGTATAGGCCGGGCCTTCCGCCAATCATGCTGGTACAGCTTGTACAATCCTGGGGAGAACAAGCTGTCGGCATGAGGAATAACGCGTTATCAATCTAAATGGAACACGTTACTAACGTGCAGCCTGTATGTATACGTATAGGGCCACACGTTACTAACTTTACGGAACACATGTTACTAACCTTTCGGAACATATGAACTGTATGAAGACGCACGGCATGGCATCCTGTTCCGAGGCACTGTCCTGCCAGAAGACCTGCCAGCTGCTGTTCTTCAGCCGGCACTGGCTGTAGTAATGGTCTTTTAAAGAAATCTCCTCATCAAGACGCATATATTTCGCAAAAGAGAAAAAGCGTGAACAAGAAAACAGGAGGAGATCAGATCATTCACAGATCACAATAAAGAAATAGAGTGGAATTCTGGAACATATTATTTTGTTGCATTATAATGTACGCGCACGTGTGTGGGTGTGGAGATGCTGCAAGTTTTGCAAGTTTGCAAGTTTGCCTTCCGTTTTTCCGTCTTTTCTTGTTTTTCGTCTGCTGTTTTCGTATGGGCCCCTTCCTTTTTTCCGTCCTTATACGCGCGTGCGAATATTATAATGTGTGTGTCTTTTTCCTCCGGTGTCCTCCGTTATAAAAACATGCTTTGTAACACATCTGT
>OKWC01000162.1_pt1 | contig 13444 bp, 13 predicted proteins | sample 1606971 | NCBI WGS metagenome assembly OKWC01 (sample SAMN04414076, study PRJEB24778) | human gut metagenome | material: faecal | host: Homo sapiens
CGAATTGTTCACTTTCTCCGGCTGATATGGAAACAGGGAGAAAAAAGGATAGTAAAAGAATAATCTGAATCTTATTGTAACATAATATGCTTGTAATTTAGGCTTAAAAATCCCCGATTTTCACAAGCCGGGGATCTCGTTTTTTTTAAGTTTTTCTATTATATAAGTTTCCCTTTGTGGGGAAGGCTTATTCTTGAAATTTTAAGAAGCACTTCATATTCTATATTTAATAGTACTTCCTTTAAATCTTATTATTGTCTTTTTATTAATCTGTTTTTATTTCAAACTTAACCTGCTTATTTTTTTCTATTGTATCACATGGAATTATTTCTATGGTTTTATAGTGAGTCTTATGCTCCAACTTTAATTCATGAGATATGTCATATGGCTTGGATGGAATCCACTTATATGCCAGTATTGCAGCTGCTACTAATATAATTAACTTCCAAAGAATACATCTACTGTATTTCTTACATGTTCTTGCAATTTTTTTGTTTAACTGAAGTGCCAGACATATTCTGTCAATACATCCCCAATTTAATGTACTTCTTCTATGATTCCCCAGATCTGAATCCGAAAATGAAGTGCAAAAAAATATTCTAGAACTACAAGAATAATGCTAACAGAAAAACAAAATATAAACAAATTCCAGGTTATCTTATGGTTTTCAAGAGAATATCCTGCAACAAGTATCCACGCAAGTAATACTGTATATATAAAAAATACTGTTACTCTGTAGGTTGAATGAAAGTGGGTGGAAATACGTCTACCGGGAAAAGGAACATATACTAGTCTGTCAAAATCCATCCTTTCATCATCCAATATTCTTTTCCAACTTTTTATCCAGCTTCGGTGTCCAATCATAGACAAATACCAACAATAACTGGCTATAACTCCTAAAATGGCTATAACAGTCAGAATATCCCAATAAGTACAATTTAGATAGAATAACTTTGCACCCAAATTTGTAAACTCATTATTAGAAATATTCCCTTCCATCTCCACTATTTTCCCTGTACTCACCAATATTGTACAATATGCAACAAGTAAAGCACCATTAAACAGGGAATAATAGTTCATCCATGTATGATATCTTTGCTCCATCCTGTTAAAATGAGCAAATATCAACTTATAGCGTTTTAATCTTCTTCTTTGTTCTTCATCCATCTTTTCTTATGTTTTACTGTATTCTTTCTATGTTATAAATAGTGTTTATCTCTTCCGCTTCCAGCACACGGTCATAGATACGGATATTGTCAAGTTTCATATCAGCGGAAGAACTGGTATAATGTCCGTCACAGTCACCACCGATCTGCACTTTGATTGAAGTTGGAATATCATAGACTCCTTCACAGTTGGCTACAAGCTTACCGTCCACATATAATTTCTTCTCGCAACTTGATCCGTCACCATTGGGAATATGAGTGAAAGCAACCATGTGCCATTTTCCGTCCTGTAGTGAGCTGAACGGATAGGAAAAGGAATAGGAGAGGTTGGTTTCCACGGTTATTGGAATAAAGTTCAAATTTTCCACTGGATGTACGGGTGGCAAGCAGGGATAGTCCAGAGCCTTGTCCATATTTACAGCTGATAGAAGAATACCCGCTCCAAAATCCTTGATCCACATGCTTGCAGAATAAGTGGTGTTCTTGAAAAGCTGATAAGGTATGTTGATATACTGTTTCTCCGCCTGTCTCAGATAAACAGCTTTTCCCTTGTCCGAAGGAGTGTCAGAAATCATGTCCGGACGATTGATCAGTGCTGCATCATAATGATTGGGAGAGCTGTCATCACCTGTTTCATCATCAAATGTATAATATGCCACCAGTCCTATTCCAATGGAAGCAAGCTCGTCCGCATCAGGTATTTCGATTGGTGGTTGCGGTTCCTGTTCGTCATCATCTGTAGAGGAACAGGAATATAAACAAATAGCCAATAGTATAGGGTATAGATAATATTTTATTTTCATTATGTTATGTTTTAAATAGTAAATAATAGAAAACACAATCCCCGACTTTCACAAGCCAGGGATCGTAATTTATAAATTTAAAGTTTTTATTATCTAAGTATTTCTCCCACTAGAGAAACGACTTATTCTTTACGAATACGACAAACTTTCGTTCATCGTTTGGAGCAGCCAGAGAATCATCCTTTTTCCCGAATTCTTCCCTGACTTTTCCTTAATCATTCTGTTTCAGTCAAAAGACCGTTTATCTTTTCTTGACTTCAACATTCTTGATTTCAATCACTGCATCATGACCAAAGTAATCCTTAGCCTTGATAATCAATGTTGAGTATACGGTAGCTTCAGGATTCTGTGCTTCGGAGTTCGGAGTGAACTTGATACCTTTACCATCAGTCTTCTCAACATCCTTTCCGTTTTCTTTTACTGTATACTTAATGTCATTAGCATAATTCGGAGTGAAGTACTCATTCTTGGATCCTTCCTTGATAGCACCGTCTTTCGCAACCTGACTCCACAATTCGAATGTAGCATTTGACAAATCAGCAATCATATTGTCTTTAGCAGCAGTCATCAACTGATCCAAAGTAGTTGTGTACTTACCGTCACGTGTATTGGTAACTTTGATGTTGGAGAACAGAGTCGTACCATCTGTCTGAGCATAAGTCAACGACGGAGCGGTAGCCCAAGCATAAGTATTAATTTCAGCCAGACAAGAGAAGATGATATTCTTAAATTCACCACCTTTAACAGTATAGTCTGTTGTACCACCAAGTTTAGAAGAAATTTTACCGAAATTGTACTCAACGGTTACAGCATGTTTAGTTTCATTGTTAATGAAATTTTCAGTAACATTGAATTTATACTTGTTTGTATCGTTATATTTAACTTCCAGATCTTTTACTTCACCACCATTATTAACAGCAGCTGCAAATGTGAAGACAAAGTTTTTATCGTAAGCACCATTTGCGTCTTTCAAACCATTGAATGAAGATTCCAAATCTTTTTCACCCTTAGCACCGCTTTCAATCGGAAGCATGAACGCATTCAAAGTACCTTCTGCATTCAGCTGGTTAACCTTCGCCTGGAATGTAGACGGGAATGTAGGCAATACTTTCTTAAAGTTTACTGTTAAAGTCTTCAAAACTTGATTTCTAGCGTTTTTGAATTCCAGTGTACGAGTGTAAGTCTTGGAATCATCATACCAGTAATCTTCAGTACCTGAAGTTGTGGCAATAGTGATGAACTTAACATTGTCAGCTTTTGTATCTTGAGCAAACTCATATTGTGTACCATTTTCTTCTGTAGCATATTTGATTGTGAATGCCTTCACGGGAGTTTCAGAACCATAAGCTACAGTATCCACATCACTAGTTACATAATTTACAACTGTTACATTATTCAACCAGTCACCGAATACACCGTCAGCTACAGGAACCATAGAAATTTCTGATTTACCGTTTGCCGTCCATGTCTTTTCTACACTGTATGCATTCAGTTCTTCAGCAGCTTCTCCTGTCAGTACATAGAATGCTTTACCATCGGGATCAACTAAAGAGCCGTCATGATTTACAGCATATACACGGAAACCATATACATCCTTCACATTGCTGTCAATTAAGATTTCAGCCTTACCTTTGGTTGCTTCTACGTTATAAACGGTATTGATACCTTTTATATTCTTTTCGGCAGCATTCCAAGCTCGATCTCTGAATCGTCAGAAGAAACAGCACGGTCTTTATCCAATACAATATAGAATGCAGTAGCAGTCTTCATTGTTTCTTTATCCAACTGTACAGTGAACGCTTTCTTCAATGTAACAGGAAGAATGTTTTTATCCTGACGGTCATCCCCTTCTTTTGTATTACATTTTTCATTATTGGCATCAAAGATAGGTTCAGAGAAATCCTCAGCATCAGTTTCCCATACATATTCTGTCGGAGTCACTGTATTAGTTTCTTCACTCATCTTAGCACGGTTATGAATATTGCTTATATCTTTACCATCTACAGTGAATTTTAATGTTCTTACAGCGTCAGCATCTTCCTGTCCAAACGTAAGATTATACTCAGAAACTACATTTCTGGAATAGGTACCCTTTTCTGCATCCAAGGTAGTGTTCAGACTGACTGCATAAAAAATATATTCAGGTTCTTCCGGGTAGTTTCCATTTTCATCTTTTGCCTGAGTAGCAGCTTTGAATGCTTCCGCATCGTATTCCTTGTTCATTTCAACAGAAACTTCCCAAAGACCGTTAGCAGAAATACCGCGAGTCAGCAATCCAGTATAAGGTTTCACGTCACTGACAGAAACCATTCCTTCCATATCAGCACCCTGTGAATTAATCAGCTTGATATTTCAGCTGAAATTACAGCGTCTGTAGGAGATACACGAATCAGGAAGTTTTTTGTGAAAGTAGAACGAGTACCTTTTTCAAAAGTAACAGCACCAGCCAACTTATCGCCGAATGTCCATGTTCTAACAGCTTCAGCAGAAAGAAGTGTTAAGTTCCAACTCTTCTCAGATTCCTCATCATTAGTTACAGCCACCAATGAAACATGAGTCACACCTTTATAAATAGCGGCAGACAACACTTCCAGCGTGTTATCAATAGTAGAAATTTTTTCAGACAGTTTTCCTGTTTCAGTCTGCAAATCTTCGATTGCTTTTTGAGTTTCAGCTACATCAAAAGCCTTCAGATTGTCTAAAATCTCCTGTTGTTTGCTTAAATCAGCCAGAATATCTTTAATTTTATCCGCATTTGCAGCTACAGCGTCATCATTTGAAGCGATGTAATCTTCCAAAGCCTTTTTCTGAGCTGCGATAGCAGCTTTGTTCTTACCGATTTCAACAGCGTTTGCTTTCACCTTGGCATCCAATGCATCCAAGGTAGCAGCCAAAACCTTGTCAGCCTCAGCCAAAGACTTCAATGTTTCTTCGGTAGTCGATTGGAAAGCCTGAAGGGCGATCACCTTACCGTCTACTTCAGCAATAGCAGCAACTGTTTTTTCCACGTCAGCCTTGATAGCAGTCATTTCCTCTTCAGTAGCTCCCTGTAATTTGGCGATAGAAGATTCCAGTTCACCCTTTACAATTGCCAGTTCGGCAGAAGCAGCAGCGATAGCAGCCTTCTGAGCTTCCAAAGCAGCTTTCTCAGCAGCAGTCTTCGTTTCAGCAATCTTAGCATCTAATGCGGCTTGAGCACTCTGCAAGCTGGCAATGGAAGCTTCAACAGCTGTTACCTTGTCTGTTAAATCAGTCTTCTGACCGTTTATTGCATCCCAAAGTTCGGTGACATCGTCATCGTAGTCTTTACAAGATACAAACGTTCCTGTCGAAGAAACCATCAAGGCTCCGAACAGGACTGCACTTAAAAATTTTTTGTTCATAATGAATTTAAATTTATAAATTTAAAAAACTAAAAATTGGTTTTCATTTATGCTATGAAAAAGGACTTAATTATTTTCTCCAAACTTTTCCTCCACACCGTTCCGTCTTATATATTCCACAGGTCTATATCCCGTCATTTTCTTAAAAGCACTGTAGAACGCACTTTTTGAGGCGAATCCACATCGTTTCGAAATATCCTTTATCAGACACTTTCCGCTTCTCAACAACTCCTTGGCGTATTCGATCCTGTAGGTGTTTATCACTCCGTTCAGGTTACATCCGAAATACCTGTTCACCACATTGGACATATAGGTCTGGTTCGTTCCGACAAGAGTGCTCAGCTTCTTCAGAGAAAGTGAAGCGTCCAGAAACACCATTCTTATTTCCAGTTGGTAAAGGAGCGATTTGTAGATCTCCAAGTCCATCTTCCTCCCTTCCACTCCCTTACGCACGAAATCCTCCTTCCATTGCTTCTCAACAGCCTTTGAGAGAAGATGTTTCTGCCTCTCCGATATGCTGCTCTTGTTCCTGCGTCTTAAAAATAGATATTCCATCCGCTTTAATCTTTACTCCGTAGCCTTGTTATACGTTATTTTGGTGCAAATATACATCTTTAATTGAAATATTGTGCATTTTTCCTATAAAAAAAATTAGATTCTCGTAAAAACTGTACTTTTTGAGTGTCAGGACTGCATTTGTGTGAACTCAGGTTAACCTGATTATACCTTATTTAATATGGGAATGGGAGAAAAAGAGTTGTCCGGTTTAAAATATGTGGTGGCTTTTAGTGAGGATATATTTGTTTTATTCATTCGCTATCCCTATATTTGGAGTATTGAAATTATCAAGATATTTGTGTCTTATCTGAATCGGATAGTGTTCCGACATTTATATTAGACAAACGATAGTAGTCTTATGTACCTGTCTGTGAGGATCGGTACATTTTTAAACAGATCTACTGGGAAATACTACAAACTATATAAAAAAGAAGAAGGGCTTGTTATCTCTTTCCAAATAAATTCCATAAGCGAAACTCCTTTTTCAACCTCTGTACCGCACTTACACTAACTCCCTCAAGTTTGGATATCATCAGGATGATTTTCTTCCTAAGAAGTTTGAGTATGCCTGAATATTGTTCGGCTTTTTTCTCCTTTGGTTTACGATATTCGATTTTCCTTTCTATTATTCTCTCTTTCCATAGCAGCCATAGTTCCAAGGATAGTCAGAAATGGATTTTTTGCCAATATGGATAAATAGTATACTTGGTAGGAAATGCGATGTTTGTGTGAGTCTGAAAAAAGGAAATATTATATAAGAGATAATGATCCGGATACGATAGACGGACTGCTGGATTCAATAACTGAGGATATTTCTGCTGATGTGATTCTGACGGCTCTTGTACATAAACGTCATATAAATGATTTCCGGCGTAACCATTTTAATACGATCAAGGAACTGACCAACTATGATATGATGCAGTATGTCCTTATGAAATCTTGAGTAGTGTATTATATGATGTGAATGCTTTACTTCATAAATGGGGGATCGGTTTCTAGAATGAATTCGTGAACTTTCAGCATCATATCCTCTATTTTCCAGTAACTGTTTATTCTTGCTGACGGATGAAAACTGTCTATCAGCAGAATATTCAGTTTCCTGCTATAATGGCAGAAATAATTTATTTCCCTGAATGATTCATCCTCATATATTATGTTTTTGGCTATATTCAGAACCGTACCTTTTCCTCCTCCACATACTATGATATTGGGGTGAAGGATGCCACGTATCTGCTCCTGTAAGAAAGCCTTGTCCCTGTTTGCATATTTCGTACAATGTTTTGTTTGAGACGAATGAAGTTCCTGAAATTTTTTTGATATTGACTATGGCAAGTGGATATTTCGTAACAACAGCATTGGGTACGGTTGCATAATCTCCATTTTCCATTGTGGGAATAAAATCTTTGCTTATTCTCGACAATCCTTCCAGCCATTTAAATATGCAGTTGAAAAAATTGTGATTTATATTTCTCCAGTGCCATTCCCTGTAATCACTGTCTGAATTGTTGTTTGTATCCTTCATCAGAAAGAGTATGCGTCTGTCGGTGTTGTTCCAAAGTTTCTCCTCATTACCTTGGTGTGCATTCTTACCATCATTGTAAATTTCTCCATTATAGCATAGTCCGTCAAAACAGAATGCTTTCCGTTCGTCATCGGGATAGGATTTCAGCCAGCGTTCCCGTAGATCGTCCTCAAGTTCATGAATGTTTTTCATTTTGTTCTTTTATCAAATTAATAATAGTTTTGAAATATGTCTTATTTCAAGTCTTTGTAAAGATAGAAAAAATATTTCATATTTGCGTTTTTTGAATGGAATTCCTTGGCTGTTTGATTATGCAATCCGGGGTGGACATGGCTTGTTCTTTCTCTTTTTTACCCTCTGTTAATGTAAGTGTCTTATTCTTTAAAAACAAGTTTTCCTATTTTTTATACGCTTTTATTGCAGGATAATCAAAATACTCTTATCTTTGTTGCCTGAAAAGATCGAAACATTATGTAAACGGAAGAGTTCAGTTCTTTCGGTAATTTTAGACAGTGCTTCGTAAGTGATTGAAATACAAAAACATAGGCGTGTTTCAATGCTCCGTAAATTATGTGCTCAAGTGAAAAAAATGCAATGGTTTGCGATGCGTGCTACTTATCGCAGAGGGATGCAAATCAAAGGACTTCTTGATCAGAAAGGAATCAACAGCTTTATTCCGATGCGTTATGAAATCCATTTAAAGAATGGACGCAGGAGACGTGAGTTGGTTCCTGTAATCCGTGATATTGTCTTTGTCCATACAACCCAGTCCGAACTTCAGAGAATAAAGTATGGTATCCCCTATTTTCAGTATATGATGGATATCCGTAACGGTGAGAAGATCATAGTTCCCGATGAGCAGATGAGACGTTTCATAGCTGTCGCCGGAACTTATGACGAACAGATTATTTTTTTCAGTCCCGATGAGGTTAACTTAAGAAAGGGAACAAAAGTCAGGATCACAGGCGGACAGTTCGAGGGGTATGAGGGGATTTTTGTGAAAGTGAAGGGAAGCAGGGACCGGAGAGTGGTTATCAGCTTGCAGGGTATACTGGCTCTTGCAATGGCTACTCTTTCTCCCGACCTTATAGAAGTAATTGAGGAACCGAAGAAAAGAAATCATGACTAAGGCTTTACCGGCAGGAATCAGGCTTCAGATGCTGATAAAGGATTATCATAAGGATATCTTGGAGAGAGAGAGGAACAACGGGAAGTTCATCCACCTTTATAATATAGGTACATACTGGGTGGCATTCGAGAGATCAGCCTTTCGAGTGGATAAAATCTTTCAGGGGTGTGAAATCAGTCTGTTCATGGTTTCCGGTTATCCTGAATATGTCGTGATGGCTTCTGTCCCACATGATGAGGCTGATGACTATTTTCGGAAACATATTATTCATCACGACAAACCTGATTATAAGGTTCTGTCTATTTCTCCGGCTGCTTTGAATGGAAATTATCATAGGTGGCATATTCAGGCGGTGAAGAAAGTGTTGTGAAGTAGTAGTTAGTATAGAAAGACTATATGGTTAATATAAGATCTAAAATTTACTCTTATTTTACAAAAGGTAATGAACGTAGCGTTATCGTAAAGAAAAATATCGCTGCTTCATTGGTATTGAAATGTGTCAGTATTCTGATTTCATTGCAGGTTGTTCCTTTGACCATTGATTATATTAATCCGACAAAATATGGAATCTGGCTGACTTTAAGTTCAATCATAGCCTGGTTGTCCTATTTTGACTTGGGATTTGCCCATGGTTTTCGTAACCGTTTTGCAGAAGCGAAAGCGAAGGGGGATATCAGGCTGGCTAAAGAATATGTCAGTACCACTTATGCTGTACTGTTCCTGTTGTTTTCTGTTATTCTATTGATAACCTTGATGGTGAACAAATATCTGAACTGGAGTAGTATCTTGAATATTGACGCGGTTTATAATGAGGAACTTCATATCGTATTTGGTTTGCTGGCCTGTTTTTTCTGCATCAATATTGTAGCCAGTGTTTTTACCACAATGCTGACTGCTGATCAGAAACCTGCCCTGGCTTCACTGATACAGACCGGAGGACAAGTTTTGGCCTTTGTTTGTATTTATATTCTGACGAAAATTACGACAGGAAGCTTGAGTGCTTTAGCTCTGGCTTTTTCAGGAATTCCATGTTTGTTATTGGTGGTGGTTTCTATCCTGATGTTTTGTGGAAGGAGATATAAGATTGTAGCACCGTCATTGCACTATATTCGTTTTTCGTTGACTAAAAAGATTTTGGGATTAGGAGGACAGTTTTTTGTTATCATGATTTCCATGTTATTTATCTTCCAGTTCATTAATATTATTTTGTCTAGAGTGGAAGGACCGGAAGCTGTGACTCAGTATAATATAGCCTATAAGTATTTTAATGTACTGAATATGGTTGCTAATATAATTTTAACTCCATTTTGGTCAGCCTTTACGGATGCATATATAAAACATGATGGCTTATGGATGTCAAAAGTTCAAAGGAAATTGGAAATGATGTGGTTATTATGTATTCCAATTTCATTGGTCATGTTATTTAGCTGTGATTATTTCTATTTATTTTGGATTGGCAGTGATATACAAATACCTTTTTCTTTATCTGTAACTATTCTGCTGTATATTTTGCTACAAATTTTGGTAGGTGTATATGTGTATATGATTAACGGGATAGGAAAAGTTCGTATTCAAGCTCTCATTTATTTGTTTTTTGCATTGATAGCCTTGCCTACAATGAATATGGCATGTGAATATTGGGGAGAGATTGGAGTATTGTCCGTTCCTGTTATAGTTTGCTTATGTCAAGCTATTGTAGGACGTTTACAGATACAAAAGCTAATAAAAAGGCACTGCCCGGGGGTATCTGGAATCAATAATTAAAAAGATGAATAAAAAATTCCTGTTATTTTTGACAGCTTGTGTGAATCCTCAAGGAATGGCTTTTACAGTTTTACAGAATCCTCAGATAAGATTGGAGCAATATTTAAAATCTATAACTTATTATTTGACAAAGACAGATTTTGATATATTGTTAGTGGAGAATTCCGGCTATGATTTTCTTCCACATTTTAAGGAATATGCCAAGAATAAGCGTATTGAAATTCTATCATTCAATGGTAATGGATATAATAAAGCTTTGGGAAAAGGTTATGGCGAAGGATTAATCATCAAGTATGCATTTAATCATTCTTCTTTCATAAATAATCATGACTATATCGTCAAAATAACCGGCAGGCATATAGTAACGAATATAAAGCAAATATTGGGTGGCGTGTTTTTCTTCCATCATTTCAATAAAAGAACTGTATCGGCAGCCTTGAATCTAAATGAAAAAGTCGCTTATTCGGAGGTTTTCGTTGCCTCTCCGGAATTTTATTCTTTATATTTTTTGAAAAGGCTGAATGAAATAAACGACAGCCGGGGCATATTTTTTGAACATATTCTTTACGAGGCAATATCAGAAAGTCGTTTGTATGGTTATATGTTTATTCATGTTCCTTTTGCCGTTAGGCAACTTGGTATTTCAGGATCTACAGGTGTAAAGCTGGATTCATCACAAAGTGTTTTACAGGATTTAAAATCTTTCGCCAAGTGTGTTTTATATATATGTAGGCAGGATCGTCTCATCTCAAAATTGCAACAATGAAAAAGGACGTGAAGATATTGCCGATAGCTATTCCTTTGGAAAAGAGGATGGAGGACTTTAAACAATATTTGGATTCAAGCAGCCGGATAGTCTTTTCAGCCAAATTTGGAGATGGAAAAACTTATTTTCTACAGAAATTTAAAGAAAAATATTTTCAAAAATATTATTATATAACTATACATCCGGTGAACTATTCAGTATCTCCGACTGATGATATATTTGAATATATTAAACGGGATATATTGCTTCGATTGGACGAAGACGGTAAATTGGAGAATCTTGATTTTGGAAAAATCTGTAAATCTGCATTCTCATGGAAAGCTGCATATGAAATGTTTGCGTGTTTGTTGAATTTCATACCCGAAGGAGAAAGACTGACAAAAACAATGGAAACTTTTAAAACGCTCAAACAGGAGTATGAAAAGCGAAGGTGTAAAACTGAAAAATATTTTGACTCTTTCCTTTCAATGAAAGGTGGTATTTATGAACATGATATTTATACTAAAACAATTGAGGAAGCTCTTTTAAAGATTCATGAGGATGACAGCAAGACAGTTCTGATTGTAGAAGATTTGGACCGCATTGATCCTAAACACCTGTTTCGTCTGTTAAATGTTATCAGCGTCCATTTGGATGAAACTGAGGAGCATACCAATAAATTTGGTTTTGATAATATTGTATTAGTGATGGATTATGAGGTGACAGGGCATATTTTCCATCATTTCTATGGTGAAGAAGCAAATTATGAAGGATATATGTGTAAGTTCTTGTCCTGTAAACCATTTCGTTATTCTTTGCATGAGGTAGCTAACAGCCTTTTGAAATGTCGGTTGCAAAAGAAGATAGGTTTGAAAAATATCTTTGATAAATTTATCAATATGAAACAGCAAATAGACAATTTATCCTTGCGGGATTATGTACATATCTGGAGTTTTGATGTAAAATCGCGAATCAAACAACCGAAATTTGTAGCACATGATTTTATTTTTTCTACCGATCTTCCCTTGTTTCCTTTACTTGTTTATATGATTGAATTGGGACTGGATAAAGATAAAATGATAGAGGACTTTTTCTTTGAAAACAGATTATGATATAAAAGATATGGAAAGTTATATCCAATTATTATTTCCTGTATTTGTTGCTTGTCATTCTCAAATAGAAGGATGCAGGTATATGGGACATGATTTTAAAATAAAACTTCGTTTTAGATGAAAATAAAAAAATAACGTCTATGAAGTCTATGAAGGCAATGAGTGATATCGGGGATGGAAATTTGTTTGAATTGAATGATTCAAATGTAAAGTTGGCATTAGAGAGTGTTCTAATTCAGATGAATAATACTATAAATTTGTCAGGTTGGAAAAAATGAATGATCCTTTAATTTCAATTGTAACGGTATCATACAATGCTGTTGCTACTATTGAACAGACCATTCTTTCTGTTATAAATCAGACTTATCCCAATATAGAATATATCATTATTGATGGGGGGAGTAAGGATGGAACAATAGATATTATTAGAAAATACGCAGATCAAATAGCTTATTGGGTGAGTGAACCGGATGAGGGAATTTATGATGCGATGAATAAGGGAATAAAAATAGCAACGGGTGAATGGATTAATTTTATGAATTGTGGTGACTCTTTCTTAGATATGAAAGTTTTAAATAAAATAATTTATATCTAGCATTCTAAATGAATATGAAGGAGTAGAATATATTATATGGTAATAGAGTAAGTGTATTATTCATTTGGTAAATATTTTCACCTAGTTGGATTCTTTGGAAAATTTTAGTAAAAGTTTTCCAATCTTTCATCAATCTACTTTTGTTAGAAGAGTGTTATTGGAGAATAATCTTTTTGACTTAAAATATAACATTGTGCTGATTATAATCAGTTGTTTAGCTTATACAAGCAAGGGTATGTTTTTAAATATATACCTCAATATATATCTATTTGTGAGTGTGAAAATGGTGTTTCTACACAATTAAGAAACGAATTGAAGCGAGTGAAAGAAAATGAATTGATTATTAATAATAAGTTATCGTTCAAATCATATTTTTATCTTTTTAGAATAATGTTAAAAACTAAAGTTAGAGTTGGATTGGAAAAAATATATCCACAATATTTTACTCCTTTGAAAAAAGAAGTGAGATTATTAAAGAATAAGCGATTTGCCAAATTATAATAATATAATCTGTGAGGTATGCAATTCCATAACTTTATATTTTCATTGCCTTATTTATTTATCTTATTTTGTTTTTTAACTGTTAACTTTTTAAGATGTACTATACATAGAAAATATTTAATTAGTGGAGGAATTTTCATTTTATTTTTTGGGTGTCGGGGATTTG
>OKWC01000163.1_pt1 | contig 13441 bp, 15 predicted proteins | sample 1606971 | NCBI WGS metagenome assembly OKWC01 (sample SAMN04414076, study PRJEB24778) | human gut metagenome | material: faecal | host: Homo sapiens
TTATTATTAAAGAATGTCAGACAATAAAAGAGGTAAGGCAGATTACAGTTTGCAAAACTTTTATTCAATACTTGGAATGGTATGTATGTATGGTGCGGCAACAGGCTGTGTTGCGATGAATTATTTACAGACTAACCAGTCAGCACTTGCTAAGAGAAATACTGTAGCACCTATAAGTAAGATGAAACAGTTATTGAGCTATTTTCTGGTAGATATGTTAATGAATGACGTAATAGTATTACTTGTTCTTGCTTTTATAAGATTTGCACTTGGAATCGACTTTGGGAACCGTATTGGATTAATTATATTTACAACGATTGTCGGTGGAACAATGGGACTTAGCTTTGGCTATTTCTTTGCATCGATAACGAAAAAAAGTGTTGAATTCAAGAATAATATGGTATTGGTATCTCAATGATATGTTCATTCCTTGCGGGAATGATGAGCAATGAAGTTCAGTATTTCGTAAAACAGCACGCTACATAATTGACAGAATTAACCCGGTCAACTTAATTACTGAAAGCTATTATAAATTATACTATTATACAGATTTATCAAAATACTATGAAAACATTATTATATTAATAATGATGACAGTGTTATTTGCTATTGGAACGATTACAGTTCTGACAGTTCAGGATAAGAAAATGATGCGAGAAAGTAGAGGATAGTGCGAAAAGTAATCGCATCGGCATTACTTTTCACACAGCTAAATGTGTCGCAGACGTCACATTTAGCCTTTATCGCAGAGCAAAATCTGAAATTTTGCTCGCGATTCCTCCGACGTAAACGTCTGCGGAATGGAGTTTGTATTATGTCTTTTAAATCATTCATAAAAATATTTAAAACCAAGATACCACTTATTGCTATGTATGTAGGAATATTTCTGATGATTTCCTTAATTAATACACAGGTAGGCAGTAATAATAAAAGTACAGGTTATGTAAATGAGAATATAAAAGTTGCAGTTATTGATAATGATAATAGCGAGTTATCTAAAGGACTAACCACATTTTTGAAAGAAAATATGAAAGCCGTAGATATAATTGAGACGGAAGAGGGTATGGAAGATGCATTATTTGAAAGAGTTGCTGAGTATATTGTAATTATTCCACGAAATTATGAAAATGATTTAATGGCTGGTAAAAATGTTTCGTTAGAGAGTAAAAAAGTACCCGATGCATATAGTGCGGTTTATGCTGAGAATCTTATAAATCAGTATATGACTACATATAAGACGTATTATGTACAATATAGTTCTGAAAAAAGTATTGGTGAAATTATTAACAAGACAAATGACAACATGAAGAGTCATATTAATGTTGAAATGAATAATAATAAAGATAGTGGAACTAACCGTATTGAAAATAATTTTAATTTCGGCGCATATGTTATATTAGCCTGCATAATATGGGGCGTTGCAGAAGTGTTGTCTACATTTTTCAGAAAAAACATAGCTGACCGGATAAATGTGTCACCTGTAAGTAATTCTAAGAAGAATTTAAGTCTTGTATGTTACAGCCTGTTCTATATGATTATCGTATATTTTATAAATGTTATTATAAACATAGCTATATTTAGAGGAGAAATGATTAATAAGATAAATATTATGCGACTTGGTAATATGTTATGTCTGGCCATGGTGGCAGCAGGAATAGGCTTCCTTATCAGTACAACAATCAAATCAAAAGGCGGAAGAGCAGCGGCAATTAATGTGGTTGCATTAGGGTTCAGCTTTATATCAGGTGCATTTGTACCTATTGAATACATAAGTGACGGCGTTATTAAGGTCGCAGAATTCTTACCGGTATATTGGTATATTAAAGCGAATAGATGTATTTCTGAAATGTTCGAGTCAGGAATTGGCAGTAATATGGGAGAACTTATGGAATGTATTGGTATACAATTGTTATTCTTTCTTGCTATAGTATCAGTAGGTATGGTAATAAGAAAACGTTATACTAGACAAATAACCGGATAAAATGCTATTATATAAGTAGAAATATATACCTGTGTGGGCGGAATGTGTTCTATTAGAGTTTAGAAATAGAATTTAGAAACTGCGGAATGGAGAAAAAAAGTGAGAATCAAAAGAAGTAGTGGATTAGTTGGTTTATGTATTATGGCAATCTGTCTTGTGATGTTTATGAATAGGGAAACATATGCAGAACAGGGCGACTATATGCTTAAGGTAAATGTTGCTTCAGGCTGTATTACAGTATATGAAAAAGGAGGTAACGGAGAATATAATGTGGCAGTTAAGGCATTTAGCTGTTCGACAGATGATACAATTGTGAAGCTTGATGAGACATATTCGATTACCGGACAACAGGAATGGAAGAAGATGAGTGATGGTACATATTCGCAGTATGTAATGGAATTATCAAATGGTATATCGATATGTTCAAGTTCATATACGGCAGAGAGCAAAGATACCCTTGATATGGCAAGATTCAATGAAATTGGAAGTGGGAATTCTGTAGAAAATGTCTGGCTATGTACAGCAGATGCAAAATGGATATATGAGAATTGTAAAATTGGTAATACAGTTGTATTCTACAGTGAAGTAAATAATCCGGGACCATTGGGTAAACCAGAAACAATTAAGTTAAACAACCAGAGTAAATTCACTAATTGGGACCCTACAGACAGCGATGAGAATAATCCGTGGAAGAACAGTTCCGCAAGAATAGAGGGCGTAAGGGATATTGAGATTACGGCAGGCGAGCAGGCAGATTTATTTCAGAATATAAAAGGTTATGATATATGTGGGAACGACGTAACTAAGAATATAATTATTATGGGTAGTTACGACTTTAATAAAGAAGGTACATATACAATTATGTATTATCTTAAAGATGCAACAGGCTCACAGATTAATAAATCAGCCAATCTTATTGTGAAGAAAGGTAAAAACATACAATCAGGACAGACAGATATGAATAATACCGCAACTGCATCAGAGATTAGCAGAGAAAAGAGTAATGGAGAGAAAATGAGAATTCTTATTGAAATTGGAATTGCGGCATTTGCTGTAGCATTTGGGATAATCAGGTATACGAAGAGGTAACAGGAGGAAAAGAATGAGAAAACAGATTTTAGCAGTAGGAACAATTTGCTGTGTACTTATGTTTAGCGCATGTTCAGGCAAATCATCAGAGGACAGTAACAAGAATAAAAATGATAATGCAATTGACAATACGATAGAAAGCAATTCGGCAAATGAAGATAAAGATGTAAAGAACGATGAAAATGGTAAAGAAGATAAGAATGAAGCTGCTGATGGTACAAAGGTTACACTGAATAAAGCTTCAGGAGATATGAGTAACTATATAGAAGCAATTGATAATTATTTTGAAAGTGTTGACACTACATCCGCCAAAGATGAGAAATTAATAGCTGCTCCAGTTATTTATTATGTTGATAAAACAGATGAAGCGGATATAAAGCTGTATGGAAACTTTTATATAGAACATTATGTTATATCCGATAATCAGTTAATTACAAGAGGCGGTGAAACTAAGCAGGGAGTCTGCCATATCAGTAAACAGAATGGTGGATATACTGTAACTAAATTAGAAGAAGCAGAAGATGGTTCTTATTATGCAGAAAGTATTTCGAAATTCATATCAGATGTCAAAGCAGATTTAAAACCATCATTAGGAGAATTATATTCGGATAATGAAATCGCAAGTAAGGCATTAGAATATACAAAGAATGTGCTTCTATATCGTTATGTGGCAGAAAATGGCTTAGATACAAGTACATATACTGACTCTTCGCAGAATGTTGTTAATTTTATCAAGATTCGAAATATTAAGTATAATGGTGAAATTTATACTGAAATCGGACAAACTTCATATGATAATTCAAATAATAATGAAGTTATAGAGATTGATAATGTTGTGTCAGATATAAATGAATGTCAGGAAGAAAATGCATCTGATTTTGGTAAATGCAGCATAAAAGCAGGGACAGACGGTCAGATATTATTAAAGAGCGATGATGGCTATAGAATATTTGAAAAGTAATGCAAAATAAAAAGGCAGAAAGTCAGGGTAGAAATAAGTTTAAGTTAAATAAAGCTAGAAGTGAAAATAAGCTGAAATAAAAGCTGAAATAAAAAGAAATTTTTCAAAATTTACCTTGACATTATAAAATTACATAGATATAATGAAAAAGCGTGCATACGGGACGACTATGTTCTGATTAAGAAAATTCTTTTAGGATATAATTAATCAATATGAACATAAGATACCATGATTTGTACGCTTTAGCCTTGTATAAGGCTTAGGCATAGATAAAATCTATAAACAATATTCTAATCAGGAGGTGAAAATAATGCCTACATTTAACCAGTTAGTAAGAAAAGGAAGACAGACAGCTGAAAAGAAATCAACTGCACCAGCTCTTTTAAAGGGTTACAACTCATTACAGAAGAAAGCTACAGATACAGCTTCTCCACAGAAGAGAGGTGTTTGTACAGCAGTTAAAACAGCTACTCCTAAAAAGCCTAACTCAGCTCTTAGAAAGATTGCCAGAGTTCGTCTTTCTAATGGTATCGAAGTAACAAGCTACATCCCAGGTGAAGGACATAACCTTCAGGAACATAGTGTTGTTCTTATCCGTGGTGGTAGAGTAAAGGATTTACCAGGTACAAGATATCATATCGTAAGAGGAACACTTGATACAGCAGGTGTTGCTAAGAGACGCCAGGCTCGTTCTAAATATGGTGCTAAGAGACCAAAGGACGCAAAATAGGAATAATCACAGGTTGAATGAATTTAGTGCCGGGAATTAGAAATATTGTTTATATGTTCGACATATATGTAATTTGAATTACAACAATACACTTTTTACCGCACGAAACACAACAAAAGTGAGTACCGATGAATTAAACAAAAAGGCAGTCAGAGAGACTGACCAACATATTTAAGGAGGGAAGAACCGTGCCACGTAAAGGACATACTCAAAAAAGAGACATATTAGCAGATCCATTATACAACAATAAAGTGGTTACTAAACTTATCAACAACATTATGTTAGATGGTAAGAAAGGTGTAGCTCAGAAAATAGTATATGGTGCATTTGCACAGGTAGAAGAAAAATCTGGTAAGCCAGCACTTGAAGTATTCGAGGAGGCTATGAACAACATTATGCCACTTCTTGAAGTAAAAGCAAGACGTATTGGTGGTGCAACATACCAGGTACCTATCGAAGTAAGACCTGACAGAAGACAGGCATTAGCACTTCGCTGGATTACATTGTTCTCACGTAAGAGAGGCGAAAAAACAATGGAAGACAGATTAGCAGGTGAAATTCTTGATGCAGCAAATAACACAGGCGCATCAGTTAAGAAAAAAGAAGATATGCACAAAATGGCAGAAGCAAACAAAGCATTTGCTCATTACAGATTCTAATTATAGAATTAAAGACATTTTGCAGCATAGGATTATTTAAGGAGGAAGAACCTTGGCTGGAAGAGAATATCCATTAGAGAGAACTAGAAATATAGGTATTATGGCTCATATTGATGCTGGTAAAACAACATTAACAGAGCGTATACTTTATTATACTGGTGTAAATCATAAAATCGGTGATACACACGAAGGTACTGCAACTATGGACTGGATGGCCCAGGAGCAGGAAAGAGGTATCACAATTACTTCCGCAGCAACAACTTGCCATTGGACAATTGAAGAAAATGGTAAGAAAAAAGTAGGTGCTCCGGAATATCGTATTAATATTATTGATACACCGGGACACGTTGACTTCACAGTTGAAGTTGAGCGTTCACTTAGAGTACTTGATGGTGCTGTAGGTGTATTCGATGCCCAGAATGGTGTTGAACCACAGTCAGAAAACGTATGGCGTCAGGCTGACAAGTATGGCGTTCCACGTATGGCTTTCATGAATAAAATGGATAAGCTTGGTGCAGATTTCTTCGGATCATGTGATCAGCTTATTTCAAAACTTGGAAAGAATCCTGTACTTATACAGATTCCAATCGGTAAAGAAGATTCATTCCAGGGTGTTATTGACTTATTCGAGATGCAGTCATATGTTTTCAATGGCGATAAAGGCGACGATATCGTTATTGGTGAGATTCCAGCAGATCTTAAAGATCAGGCAGAGGAATATCATGATAAACTTATCGAACAGTGTGCAGAACTCGATGAAGAGATTATGGAAAAATATCTTGAGGGAGAAGAAACTTTCTATTGCTGAACTTAAAGGTGCTTTAAGAAAGGGAACAATCTCAGGTGATGCAATTCCTTGTCTTTGTGGAACAGCATATAAGAATAAAGGTGTTCAGAAACTTCTTGATGCTATTATTGAATATATGCCAGCTCCAACAGACGTACCTGATATTACAGGTAAGGACGAAGATGGCAATGAAGTAACAGTTAAATCTTCTGATGAAGAGCCATTCTCAGCATTAGCATTCAAGATTATGACTGACCCATTCGTTGGTAAGTTAGCATTCTTCAGAGTTTACTCAGGTACACTAAACTCAGGTTCATATGTACTTAACTCTACAAAGAATAAGAAAGAAAGAGTTGGACGTATCCTTCAGATGCATGCCAACAACAGAAAAGAAATTGATAAGGTTTACTCAGGTGACATAGCTGCAGCAGTAGGTCTTAAGGTTACAACAACAGGTGATACGATCTGTGATGAACAGCATCCTGTAATCTTAGAGTCTATGGAATTCCCAGAACCAGTTATTGAGCTTGCAATTGAACCTAAGACAAAAGATGCTCAGGGTAAGATGGGTGAAGCTTTAGCTAAACTTGCTGAAGAAGATCCAACATTTAGAGCACATACAGATAAAGAGACAGGACAGACAATCATCGCTGGTATGGGTGAACTTCACCTTGATATCATCGTTGACAGACTTCTTCGTGAATTTAAAGTAGAAGCTAACGTAGGTGCTCCACAGGTTGCATACAGAGAAGCAATCACAAAGGCAGTTGATGTTGATAGCAAATATGCTAAACAGTCAGGTGGACGTGGTCAGTATGGTCATTGTAAAGTTCACTTCGAGCCAATGGATGCCAACGGAGAAGAATTATTCAAATTCGAATCAACAGTTGTTGGTGGTGCTATTCCTAAGGAATATATCCCAGCAGTTGGTGAGGGTATTGAAGAAGCTACACAGTCTGGTACACTTGCAGGATTCCCAGTTGTTGGTGTACATGCTACAGTTTATGATGGATCTTACCATGAAGTCGATTCATCAGAAATGGCATTCCACATTGCAGGTTCTATGGCATTCAAAGATGCTATGCAGAAAGCTGCACCAGTAATTCTTGAACCTATTATGAAGGTTGAGGTTACAACACCTGAAGAATATATGGGTAACGTTATCGGTGGTCTTAACTCACGTCGTGGACGTATTGAGAGTATGGAAGACATCAGTGGAGGTAAGATGGTTAAAGCATATGTTCCACTTGCAGAAAATGTTCGGATATGCTACAGTTCTTCGTTCAGATACACAGGGACGTGGTAACTACTCAATGTTCTTTGAAAAATATGAACAGGCTCCTAAGAATGTTCAGGATACTATTATTTCATCTAGAGGAAGATAATAGTAAATTGCTAAAATAATGCTTGAAATTATAAGCATTATGCAATATAATTTTAAATAGCCTAGCCCGATAGGGCAAAAAATTAAGATTTGTAAGGAGGATTTACGCAAAATGGCTAAAGCTAAATTTGAAAGAACTAAACCACATGCTAATATTGGTACTATCGGTCACGTTGACATGGTAAAACAACTTTAACAGCAGCTATCACAAAGACACTTGCTGCAAGAGTTGCAGGAAATTCTGCAGTTGATTTCGAGAACATCGATAAAGCTCCAGAAGAAAGAGAAAGAGGTATCACAATCTCTACAGCTCACGTTGAATATGAAACAGAGAAGAGACATTACGCTCACGTTGACTGTCCAGGACATGCTGACTACGTTAAGAACATGATCACTGGTGCTGCTCAGATGGATGGTGCTATCCTCGTTGTTGCTGCTACTGATGGTGTTATGGCTCAGACAAAAGAGCATATCTTACTTTCACGTCAGGTTGGTGTTCCTTACATCGTTGTATTCATGAACAAATGTGATATGGTTGACGATGCTGAATTACTTGAATTAGTAGAAATGGACATCAGAGACTTATTAAATGAATATGGATTCCCAGGTGATGAAACACCTATTATCCAGGGTTCAGCTCTTAAAGCTCTTGAAGATCCTAACGGCGAATGGGGCGACAAGATCATGGAACTTATGGATGCAGTTGATTCTTGGATTCCAGATCCTCAGAGAGATACAGATAAGCCATTCTTAATGCCAGTAGAAGACGTATTCACAATCACAGGTCGTGGTACAGTTGCTACAGGTAGAGTAGAGAGAGGTGTTCTTCATATCAATGATGAAGTTGAAATCCTTGGTATTCATGATGACGTTCGTAAGACTGTTGTAACAGGTATCGAAATGTTCAGAAAACTTCTTGATGAAGCTCAGGCTGGTGATAACATCGGTGCTCTTCTTCGTGGTATTCAGAGAACAGATATCGAAAGAGGACAGGTTATTGCTAAACCAGGTACTGTAACATGTCATAAGAAATTTACAGCTCAGGTTTACGTATTAACAAAAGACGAAGGTGGACGTCATACTCCATTCTTCAACAACTACAGACCACAGTTCTACTTCAGAACAACTGACGTAACTGGTGTTTGTGAATTACCAGAAGGTACAGAAATGTGCATGCCTGGTGATAACGTAGAAATGACAGTTGAACTTATTCACCCAATCGCTATGGAGCAGGGTCTTGGTTTCGCTATCCGTGAAGGTGGTAGAACAGTAGGTTCAGGTAAAGTTGCTACAATCATTGAATAATTTGCGATTAAGCATATAAATAGAGACTTCCGAGATTTTTCTCGGGAGTCTTTTTTAATTTTTAAGAAGACAAACTGGAGGTTTGTATCATAAAATATTCGTTTACGACACATTTAGGATATTAATAAATTAACTATGAAAAATGATTGGTAGAAAAAACTAAAAATAGAAAAAAGGGAACAATTGATAATGGCAGCAAGACCAGATTTAAGTAGAGAAATAGACAGTAAGACATTTAGAAACTTTTATTATTTAAAGGAGGAGTTAGTCGTTTTTTGTAGAGAAAATGGACTTTCGTCTTCGGGAAGTAAGATAGAGCTTACAGATAGAATTGCACATTTTCTGGATACTGGTGAGGTTAAGACAGTTAAGAGAAAAGTTGTTTTACGTAAAAACGCTAATGTTGGGAATGTTACGATAGATACAAAGATTGAGGAAAACTTTGTATGTTCAGAGAAACATAGGGCTTTTTTAAGAAACAATTACAAGGTCATAATAGGTATGAAAAGTCAGACCTTATTGCTTTAGATTAGAAAATTATACATAATCACCACATTACCACATCTTAAGTTCTATATTTAATGGTATTAAATAAATATAAAATATTGTATAATATCATACAGTGAAAACAAACAGCTTTTATGGTGGATAAGAAATTGCTCATGCGAATTTCTCATTACCGCCTTGCGACAGGTTACTTAGAAATGGAGATTAGTATGAAGTGTTTAAATTGTGGATGCGAAAATGATATAACAGATACAAGGTGCAGGTTTTGTGGTTATGAATTGAATCGTGAACAGATTATGAAAACGGAGGAGATAATTAATAAGGCAAATGAATTTGTCAGTAAAGTAAATGATGTGTCAGATTCTTCAAGTGTTGGTAAAATAAGAAAATTTATACAATACATTCCTCTTTGTATAATTTCTGTAGTTGCTATTATATTTCTGCTTATTGGCGTAGGTTGTACCATATCTGAAAAGCATAAGGCGAAAGGATATTCAGAGACAGAAGGTGTTCTTGTTAATTTCAAAATGGAAGAAAGTTATAGAGATGGTAAACGTGATGTATACTATACCGGTGTATATGAATATGTTGTAAATGGCCAGAAATATACGGGCTCACCTAATAAATTAAGTGATGCAGATAATTTTAAGGAAAAGGTAAAGGTAAAATATAATCCGGATAATCCATCAGAATATGTAATATCAGCAGAATGGTATGAATCGTATATTCCGGCTATTATAGCATTAGGTGTTGTGATAATATATTTGATAGTTCTGAAAATAAATTCTAATATAAGAAAGAGTAAGGAAAGCCAGGTTAACAATAAATTACTATCAAAATAGAGTTAAAACATTGACTCTACAACTGTTATAAGGTTTAGAATCACCTCTAAAGGAGAAAATCTTATTTTACAATCTATACATTGCAATTATATCTTGGTATAGAATTATCACTAAAGGAGGAAAACTGGTTTTACAGATACAGGTACAATGGAAAAGAATTTAACAACAGGAAGTGTATTTAAAACAATAGTATATTTTGCATTACCATATTTATTGTCATATTTTATGCAGACATTATATGGAATGGCAGATTTATTTATTATAGGGCAGTTTGATGGAGTAGACAGTATAACGGCGGTTTCGAACGGAAGCCAGGTTATGCATATGCTTACAGTTATTATTGTGGGACTGGCTATGGGGGCAACGGTTATGATTGGAAGAGCTGTTGGAAGCAGAAATCATAAGCAGACATCAGGAGTAATCGGTAACACAATCGTATTATTTATGATATTGGCATTAGTAATGACAGGGACATTGCTAATTCTTGTTAAGCCCATCGTCGGAATTATGAATGTACCAGAGGAAGCAGTTAAGGGTACTACCGGATATTTAGCGATATGCTTTATTGGAATACCATTATTACAGCTTATAATATTATAAGTTCTATTTTCAGGGGACTTGGAGAGTTCTAAGAGTTCCGATGTATTTCATAGGGACAGCCTGTGTAGCTAATATTGCTTTGGATTATCTTTTTATTGGATATTTCGATATGGGAGCTAATGGTGCTGCACTTGGAACAACATTAGCACAGACTATAAGTGTAATTATTGCTTTGATAGCAATAAAGAAACGTGACACAGGAATCAGATTATGCAAGGAAGATTTCAAGGTTAAGAAGAATATATTAGGAGAAATACTGAAAGTAGGTTTTCCGGTAGCGATTCAGGATGGCTGTATACAGATAGCATTTATAATTATTACGGTTATTGCTAATAGAAGAGGTCTTGATGACGCAGCGGCAGTAGGAATTGTTGAAAAAGTAATCAGTGCATTATTTATTGTGCCATCGTCAATGCTTGCTACAGTTTCAGCGTTATCGGCACAGAATATTGGTGCGGGCAAACATGAACGAGCCGCTAAGACGCTTAAATATGCTACAATTATTACGAGCATATATGGTGTATTTGTCGTACTTATAGTTCAGCTTTGTACATCATCAGTTTTGAGAATGTTTACATCGGATGCGATGGTTATTACACTTGGTGTACAGTATTTGAAAGGATATATCTGGGACACAATATTTGCGGGAATACATTTCAGCTTTAGTGGATATTTTGCAGCTTATGGTAAATCATACATAGGTTTTATACATAACATTATATCGATTGTATGCGTGAGGGTACCGGGTTCTTATCTTGCTTCTAAATGCTTTAGCGACACGTTGTTACCAATGGGACTCGCTGCACCGGCAGGCTCAATATTATCTGTCGTAATATGTTTAGCAGCATATAAACTGTTGAAAAATCAATTTACATCACAGAATATAAATACGGAGAGATGATTGTGGAGAATAAAAAGCTATTTAAAATCGGAGAAGTGTCGAAAATGTTCAATGTAAGTATGGGTACATTAAGACATTATGAGCGTGAGGGACTTTTAGCACCCGAATACATAGATGAGAATACAGGATATCGATACTATAGTTCGAAACAGTTAGAAGTAATGAATACGATAAGATATATGAGGGCGCTTGATATGCCGCTTACGGAGATTTCGGAATTCTTAAGTAACAGAGATACTGATGTTATGGAAGAAAAATTGTTAAAGCAGAAAGAGATAATTGATAGAAAATTATATGAACTTAATCTCATTTCCAAGAAAATTGACCATAGGCTTGAGCAGCTAAAAGATGCTGTTAATTCTGAACTCGATAAAATTAGAATTTTGAAAATGCCATCTACAAAGATTGTGATGTTAAAAGATTCTGTAAAACCTGAAAGCTATCTTGACTTAGAATATCCGATAAGAAAGCTTGTGAAAAATCAAAGAGAACCTTTAGTATTTCTAGGTAAAGTTGGCGTTGGAATTACAAAAGAAAATCTCGTTTCTAAAAATTTCTCAAATTATAATCTGGTTTACATGAGCCTTGATAAAGAAGATGTATATGATGGAGATACACAACTGCTTCTGGCTCAGAAATGCGTAACCATACGCTTTTGTGGAAGTCATAATGATGCCCCGAAATATTATGAGAAACTTATGAAATATATCGAAGAAAACAAATTTACTGTTAATGGTTTCTCAAGGGAAATGACTCTTATTGATTATGGAATGACGAATGATACGAATAAATTGTGACGGAAATTGCCATTCCTATTGAATAAATCAGCTTTGATTGGTATTATTATATAGATTTATATAGATAGAATTTAATTATAAAAATTAAGGAAATACTATTTAATAACAAGAAAAGAGGTAAATATTATGGAAAAGAGAGTTGATGATTCCATAGTAGAACAGATGAGAGAGGTCAGACCAGAAGATTTAAATGGCGCTGACAGACTTTTTGGTGGAAGATTAATGGAATGGATAGACGAGGTAGCTGGAATAGTTGGACTCAGATATGCACAGAACAATGTTGTTACTGCGTCCGTTGATAATTTAAGATTCATAAGAGGTGTGTACAAGCACGAGATAGTTATTCTGATAGGTCGTGTTACATATGTTGGCAATTCGTCGATGGAAGTAAGGGTAGATACCTACGTTGAGGGACTTGATGGTATGAGATATCCTGTAAACAGAGCATATCTCACACTTGTATCAGTGGATGAAAATGGAAAAGGAAAGAAAGTTCCAAGACTTATAGTAGATTCATTAAGTGAACAGGCGGAATGGGAAGCCGGCAAGAAGAGAAGTGAGTTAAGAAAACAACGTCTTAAAGAGGGCTTCTAAAGGTTTGCATTATTGATAATTATATAAATAAATTAACTCAAACTTCGCACATACATAATAGAATTAAATCATCTGTATTAAGCAAATTTGCATATATAAATATAGAAACTTTTGTAAGAATTGCTAATTTGTAGATATATTTTCGGCTCTTTTGATTATTTGAGTTCATTCAATGCCACACACTTAAACCGATGTGTCCGTCTATGCCACACACTTGATTTATGACGTATCGTGTGCAAGTTATATGCCGTCAGATGCAAAAGGTCGGTGCAGTAAATCACCGTTCAAGCGAAGCACGTTTGAT
>OKWC01000164.1_pt1 | contig 13436 bp, 12 predicted proteins | sample 1606971 | NCBI WGS metagenome assembly OKWC01 (sample SAMN04414076, study PRJEB24778) | human gut metagenome | material: faecal | host: Homo sapiens
ACGTAGTTAACCACGATTGATCCCAGGTAGTTGCGCGGGCGATTACAGTTCTTCTGTGCTGGCGGTGAAATCCAGCAAATCATCGCCTAACAGAAATACCGGACCATAGTCACGCATCATCAGAAAATAATAGTAAGCACGGGCAAAACGAGTCTGCCAGTACCATTCGTCCAACTGATCTTTAGTGACTAACGGGTCGCTGCATTTGTACACATTTTGCAGGAAAATATTACATTCGCGGATACCTTTATAATAGTGATCCATCTTATAATAAGGAACCTGTGAGGGGTTCCAGGTACCAAAGTTTATCCAACGGTACTGACGGTCATACGCAATGGTACATTCGTCCGATGCTCCTAAATACGGTTCAGTATCACCCTGCAAGCTTCCATTTTCATTGGGCAAGAAAGACATGGCATTTAGCCAATATTGCTGGGTAGTGTTTCTGGATTCCCAGATTTTATCAAAAGTCAGTTTTTCGTCTTCTTGTCTATCAAGAAAATCTTCGCATGAGCCCAAGGTAAAAGCTCCAAGTGCTAAGTATATTATGGATTTGAAGTAATTTTTATATTTCATATTTGGTATAATTTAAAAGTTAGCATTGAATCCGACAGTAACAACACGATTCAGCGGATAGCCTGAGCCATCTGATGAGCCTTTGGCTTTTTCAGGATCCCATAATTTGAAAGAGCTGAATGTAAGTAAATTGTTTCCGGATACATAAAATCTCAACGATTTAATAAATGTTTTAGTGACAAATTCTTTAGGTAAAGTATATCCGATTTCAATGTTTTTCAGACGTAAAAAGGAGCCATTGCGCAACCACCAGGTGGAATTCTTGTTGTTGTTGGAAGCGCCGGCACCCCCGCTACCATGCTTAGGCGCGGATAGGTGACATGAGCATTCTGTTCAGGCGAATTAGTAGACATCCACACTTTGCCCCACAGGTCTTTATTGATAGCCGCACGTTCCATGTTACCACTGGAGAACGGACTCTTTACCGATACACCATCTAGAAAGAAAGAAGTATGAGCAGAACCTTGGAAGAAGGCGTTGATATCCCAGTTTTTCCATTGTGCACCCAAACCGAAACCGTACATGATTTCCGGCAGGTTGGTATAACCGATCGCCACCTCATCTTGTGTATCGATGATGCCGTCGCCATTGATATCCTGATATTTGATATCTCCTACACGGTATTCACCGAAAGTCTGACGCGGGCTGTTGTCAATTTCTTCCTGACTTTGGAATAGACCTAGGGCTACAAGACCGAAAGGCTGCATCTGACCGTCAGATCCGAACGGCTTGCCTATGCGATTTTGGTATTTGTATTCCCAATCGGGTTCGTCGTTATCAAGCAGCTTGTTGCGGCTGAAAGTAAAGTTACCGCGGGCAGTTAGAAATACTTTTCCAATCTGGTGATTGTACTCTACATTGGCATCAAATCCCTTGTTGAGTGTTCTACCTATATTAACATACGGAATGGTGGATAAACCGACAATGCTGGCAAACCGGCGCGTTGCAGGAAAATGCCTTGACGCTCTTCACGGAAGTAGTAGCCTGCACCTTTACCTTATTGAACAGAGAGAATTCCACACCCAAATTGAGTTTGGTAGCCTCTTCCCAGGAAGCATACAAATTTTCTATTTCCCCTACGCGGATACCTGCTCCCCCTTGATTACCGCTTTGGCCGAACCACCAGCCTTGATCGCCAGTGCCCACAATTGTAGATTCATAAACCCAACGTCTTTGTCCGCCGATATCATCGTTACCTACTTTACCATAAGAACCTTTCAGTTTCAACATATCAATGGTCTTGGTGAGCGGTTCAAACCATTTTTCGTTCGATACCATCCATCCCAAAGCAAAAGCCGGGAAGAAACCGAAGCGATGTCCGCGGGCAAAGTTTTCAGATCCGTTGTATCCCATGTTCACTTCGGCAAAATAAGTATCTCGAAAAGCATACGTCACGCGACCAGCCAAGCCTTGGTTCTTATAAGGTAATGCTGCATTGCCGTCGGCAGCCTGGGTGTTGGTATGGATTTTCTGATTATAAAGGAAAAGAGCTCCCACGCGATGGTTACCAAATAAGCGATTATAGTTCAACGAACCTTCCAGATAACGGGTCATAGTACCTTGGCGTCCAATTTCATAACCTAATGATTCACTGCCAGTGTGTACAGGGTCCCATTCTCCATCATTGTTGTTGTCATCGTACATCAGTCGACCTTCCGCATCACGTCCGCGTGCATGGTAGAAGCTGGGTGATTTGGAGCGACGTTGCAGCGTGGTATTCCAAGCATCCCAAGAGAATTTGATATTAGCAGTTAGACCTTCCAGCGGTTCCCAAATCTTACCGAAGTCTTGAGTCAAGCCAATCAAAGATTGAGCCGAATTCCAAAATTGTTCACGATAACCTGAGTGTACCAGCATATTCCACGGATTGTGGCCGGAGTCGGTAGACGGACCGGACAAAGTACCATCGGAATACTGTACCGGAAATGCATTCGGAGAAGCATTAAAGGTATAGCTCCAAATATCGTTATCATTATCGCCGAAGCCAGGACCGAACGACTTTTCATAGATATTGGCTAGGTTGACATTCAACGTGGTACTCTTAGTCACATTCAAATCGACATTGGCACGGAAATTGAACTTGTTATAACGGATGGCTGAGTTGTAACCATAGATATTACCAGCGTTTTTATAGATAGAACTTTCATTGTAGAACGAACCGGACACATAATACTTAATGTTGTCACCACCACCAGTCACACTCAAGTTCACACGCTGGTTCTCTGCCATGTCATCAAACAGGGCATCAAACCAATCCACATCCGGATAAAGATCTGGATCGCTGTGGTCGCGATATTTCTGAATCACTTCCGGAGAGTAGTAGTTGGTACCACTGGCTTCATTGTAAAGTTCTGCCCATTGCGCCGAGTTAATCATTTCCGGTCGTTTGGTGGGAGCAGTAAAGCCGAATTCTGTGCGGACATTGATAGCCGGTTTTCCTTCCTGCCCTTTCTTGGTAGTAATCAAAATAACACCATTTGCGCCCCTAACACCATATACGGCTGAAGCAGAGGCATCTTTCAAAATAGAAAAGGTAGCAATGTCATCTGTATCCACCAAATCCAGATCACGCTCAATACCATCAACTAACACCAGCGGCGTAGAAGTACCCTTGAATGATGAAACACCTCGGATATAGAAATCGGCCGAGCTGTTTTTACCCGGTTCACCTGAACGGCTCATGGCTACTACACCAGAAAGTTGACCTGCTAATACATTAGAAATGGAAGCACCCGGTACATTGAGTTTACGCATGTCAAGTGTAGAAATTGCTCCTACCACACTTTCTTTCTTCTGACTACCGTACCCTACAACTACCACTTCATCAAGCACTTCGGTGTCAGGTTCCAACACCACATTGATTACTTCCTGATTAGCAAGGGCAATTTCCTGTTTTTTGTAACCCGATGTACGAAAACTCTAATACCCCCCCAACTCCTTCAATAACGATGGAATATTTACCATCCACATCGGTAATAACCCCGATAGAACTGTTCTTAAGCCAGATACTGGCTCCGATGATCGGTTCTTTGATGTCGCTGGCAGTTACAACACCGATTATGGTACGTTTTTTAACTTGCTGCGTATTTTCAGTCTTAGTCACTTTTAGAATAACTTCTTTTCCTTTAATAACGTAGCTTACGTTGCTGCCCTCAAATACATCTTTTAGAACTTTTTCAATATTTCCCGTGCTGTTATAATCGCGTTTCGTGTTGTTTTCCAAATCTGACGCATTATAAAAGAACGTGTATTCACTGTTTTTTTCAATCAGCTGAATAGCCTGTTTAATGGTCATGTCTTCTCCTTTTACAGAAATATATTTCTGTGCTCCCATACTGGACATGGGATAAAGAAGAAAAACAAGGATGATACTTAACAGTATCGAAAAACGACAAAAAGTGTGTTTCTTCATTCTGTTTTTTTAAAGTTTAACATTTAGGTTTACTTGTTTAATGATTGTTTTTATAAATAATTATCTCATTACCATTTGCTTTCATTTCGAGACTAAGACTATAACAAATTTTCTGTAAGACATCTTTCAGTGATTCTTCTAAGCGGATTTTTCCTGTAAAGGCAGACTGTTGTTTAAGGTTGATTCCTTCCAACTTGATGTTACTGTTATACCTGCTGTTGATTGTCTCAATCAATTGTTTCAAGGGAAGATTCGTAAACTGAAGACTGCCATTTTTGTATTTAATATTTCTCAACCATTCCTTTGTTTATATTATCCTTCTTAATATAATATGTTAATTTTTGAAATGGTTGCATTTCAATGGTTTCATGATTTTCCGCTGTAAAATCCACCTTTCCACAAAACAAAATAATTTCATTTGTCTGCTGGTTTTGATTCTGGTGAATATCAAAGCTGGTTCCTTTTACTTCTATCATGCCCTGATTAATGTAGACTTGAAATGGAACCCCATTCTGACGCATTACCTCAAAGAATGAATTCCCCTTCAGCCAGACTTTTCGGTCCTTGAGAAATGCCTTGGCATATCGCAGACTACTTCCTTTCTGCATCCATACTTTCGAACTGTCTGGCAATGTGTACAGTTGGGATTCCTGTGCAGTCACTTCAATAAAGTCATTCACACAACCGGCTTGTTGTTTGGCAAACCACAATCCAGCAGACGTGATCAACAAGAGGGTCACCGTTGCAGCTATCATTTGCCATTTGGGAAACATTTGAAAGAATCTTCGGTTTTTATTATCTTGTTTATTTTTGATGTTTCTCCAAATTTGCTCTTTCATTTGCCAATCAATGGACTCATTGCCCGCTTCGTCCCATTGTTTTCTAAGCTGAAAATCTATCTCATCCAATTGGATAAATATCTTGCGTTGCTCTTTGGACATCGTCCCTGAGAGCAATCTTTTTATGAACGTTTTTCTATTATCAATTTTTCATACCTATAAATATCTTTTTACGTGCATCTATAATAAATACACCTGAAACCCTTTCCCCCACATCGATTTGAAAAAATATTTTTCTGATTAGAATTTTATAAATATCTATATGTCATTGCGCTTATAAAATCAAAAAAGTAGTTGTTTTTAACACCACTTGAAAAAAAGAACGTAAACGTGCCTTTTTACCGTTTAGTCAAATAAAAGGCTTAAGTTTTTTTTAATTTAATCATTTTTTAATTAATTAATTTTTATAACTTTGTGGTTGTATTCCTAAATAAATGAAAGAGAAAGTGATACTAAATAGAATGAAGGCAGGTGATGAAGAAGCATTTGCCTGGCTGTATAACCATTATTGGCAAAAGGTTTATCATTTTGCTCGGCTCTATTTGACCTCTTCTTCCGAAATCTCAGAAGCTGTGCAAGACGTTTTTCTGCATGTTTGGGAGGCAAGAGAAACCTTTGACAACAGCAAGAATTTTGACGGTTATCTCTTTATTATTACCCGCAACATCATATTTAATTATTCAAGGCGTTATTTTAATGAACTCAATTTTAAAATGACTGTATTGCAAAGCATGGAAGAAGGTTATAGTATAGAAGAAGAACTGGATGCACGGGATTTAAAGAGGTATATTGATAAGCTAGTAGTCCAACTACCTGCTAATCGGCAACGTATTTTCCGCATGAGCCGCGAACTGCACCTAAGCAATAAGCAGATAGCAGAACAGTGTGCCATAACAGAAAAAGCCGTGGAACGTCAGATTACCTTAGCCTTGAAATTTATCCGAGATAATCTTCCGTTCTTTGTGCTCTTCATGCGCTTTTAATCTGAGTCTTCTGTTCCCTGTTTCTGCCAATGGTCGGTGCGAAAAGGAGTCACTAGCAGACCGAACCTAGGAAAAAGGTTATTGTGAGTAGTACCTGCCCAATTATAGTGCATAGCTACGGGATGGAGTACCTCAGAAGATTGCACCCATACTTCTTTTTTACGGACTGTGGCAGTAGTTGGATAAAATATCCGGTCACTGTCTGCTACAAAAACCGCTCCGATTCTCATTTGAAGCGAATCTCTTTCCTATTTCCCTACAACGAATCCGAATAGTATTTCCTCCGATGATATGCTTCACGTAAACAGGCGATTCCAGCAAGCACTTCCTCCGTATATCTGCTTCAAGATAACCTGTGCAAGACGAAATCCCAAAAACTCAGACTGTTCAGGGAGCACCTGATATTTTTGACTTCTTCTTTGGAGACGGACGCGGACAGCAGCGTCAGGTACAATCCCAGCCTCGTGTTGGCTCTTAATCCACATACTGTAAATGTCTGTGGATATTTCTTCCTGTCTTATGACAATAGCTTCTTCTACTTTCATATTTCCTCATTTCTTTGCAATCTGATATTAAATGTTTTCTGTTATATCTTTAATCATAAATTCTACTGCTGCTCTTGATGCATCTGCATAATTCAATTCGCCAAATGATGCATACTGTTCCTGCTTGTATGCTGCAATAATTCCTCTTGAAGAATTTACAATTGCACCAAGTCCATCTTCGTTAAAGTATGGTGCAAGATCTTTGGCTTTTCCACCCTGTGCGCCATAACCAGGTACAAGAATATATGTCTTTGGCATAATCTTTCTTAAAATCTTACCCATCTCAGGATAAGTTGCACCTACAACGGCACCAACATAGCTATAAGAATCACCCATATGACTCTCGCCCCATTCAGCAACTTTTTCGCCTACTAATTCATATAAAGGTCTGCCATCTACTAATCTGTCCTGAAATTCTCCACTTGATGGGTTAGATGTCTTAACAAGGACAAATATACCTTTCTTAGTCTCCTTACACACATCGATAAATGGATTAACTCCGTCACTTCCAAGATATGGATTAACTGTTACAAAATCTTCATCAAAAGGTGTTATAACTTTACTTCCGACTTTAACATTTCCAACGTGTCCAACTGCATAAGCTGCTGATGTTGAACCAATATCTCCACGTTTAATATCTCCGATTACTACTAAATCTTTTGACTTTGCATAGTCAACAGTCTTCTTAAATGCCTTAAGACCCTCTATTCCAAACTGTTCGTACATAGCTATCTGAGGCTTAACAGCAGGAATAAGGTCATATGTTGCATCAATAATTCCTTTATTAAACTGCCATATTGCTTCTGCTGCACCCTCTAATGTCTCACCATATTCGTCAAATGCTTTCTTCTGAATGAATTCAGGTACATAATTAAGCATAGGATCAAGTCCTACTACTATAGGTGCATTTAATTTTTTAATTTTTTCTACAAGTTTGTTAATCATTACTAATTCCTCCTGTTACTTATAAGTTAATCTCATTCTATGTTATTGCTGATTATTACTGTCTATATACGATTTGTCCATGGTGAATTGTGCATTCAACAACACCTGTTACTTTCTTGCCATTAAATGGTGTATTCTTACCTTTTGATGCGAAATCATTCACATCAATGACATATTCTTTATCAGGATTGAAAATCATAATATCTGCAATCTTACCCTCTTCTATGCTTCCTCTGTCTATTCCTAAGACTTTGGCAGGATTATAGCTCATCTTCTCTACCATCTGCATAGGTGTAAGATATCCTTTTAATACTAATTCTGTATGTGTAAGAGATGCTGAAGTCTCTAATCCGACTATACCAAATGGTGATTTTTCAAATCCTCTGCTCTTCTCTTCTTCACTATGTGGGGCATGGTCTGTTGAGATAACGTCCATAATTCCATTCATAAGTCCCTCTCTTAATGCCTCAACATCAGCTTTGCTTCTAAGAGGTGGATTCATCTTATAATTGCCGTCATCTTCCTTAATATCATCTGTTGATAATATAAAATGATGTGGGCAAACCTCACCTGTTACTGATATGCCATCTTCCTTTGCTTCCTTAATCATTCGTACACTGTCAGCAGTTGAACAATGGCAAAGATGTAATTTAACTTTAGTCTCCTTAGCAAGTAAGATATCTCTTGCAACAATAATGTCCTCTACAGCGTTACTTATTCCTTTAAGCCAAGTTCTTCTGCCTTAGAATCCTTATTCATGACACCGCCTGCCACAAGGTTAATATCTTCGCAGTGGGCCATAACAGGTATATCGCATTTTCTTGCTAAATTCATCGCATCACGATATATATTAGAGTCCATAACTGACTTGCCATCTTCACTTATGGCACATATTCCTGCTTTCTTCATTCCCTCTATGTCAGTAAGTTCCTTGCCCTCCTGACCTATTGTGATTGCACCAACAGGCAGAACAGTAATTACTGCTTCTTTAGCAGCTCTTCTTACTATCTCTTCTACTTTTCCAGGATTATCCGTAGGTGGCTTAGTATTAGGCATAGGACATATAGTCGTAACTCCACCTCTTGCCGCTGCCTTTGCTCCTGTTTCTATTGTCTCCTTATATGTTAATCCCGGGTCTCTTAAATGTACGTGTAAATCTATTAAGCCTGGCATTACATAACAGCCTGCTGCATCTATTACCTCTGTATCTTTTGCAACTTCATTTTCTTCTATCTTCTTACATATTCTAGATACTTTGTCATTCTCAATATAGATGTCTGTTATCTCATCTATTTTATTCTTAGCATCAATTAATCTTCCATTTCTGATTAATAATCCTGACATATTACTCCTTTCATTAATCACGTATTGCTTCTTCAAGTGTTTTCTTATCTATTATAGTTCTGTTATCCATAGTCTTCATAATGTCTTTAATCTGTACCGACTCATTGGTCTGTTCTAAATTATAGACTTTATTATTGTTAAAGCCAAGAACCACAGGCTTTAATAGGTTGTCCCTGTTCTCAGTAAGTACAAGCCCTTTTTCTCCGTTAGTAAGTTCTACGCACACACCAGGGTTAAGTATATTTATAGATGCAGTCAAAGCATTTATAAGTTTACGGTCCACCGAATTACCCTCATACAGACTCTTAACAACTCTGAATTCTGAAGTTGGCTCTTCATCTAACTTCATAGCTGTAAGCCGGTCATAAGTATCAGCTAAAATAAGTATCTTAGCCTGGGTAGTCAGATTCTTCTCTCTGCCCTCATAGACATTACTGCCAAGTCCGTATACTTCTCTCTGTACAGTCGCAATTATACGTCTTATTCCCTGAGGTATGTTAGCCATCTCTAACATATTATTCTCCTCTGCAAACGCAATTCTTACAGATTCCCTGTCATCATCATTATATTCGTTACTGCATGCTATCTTATTATTGACTAATAATAACAAGACATCATGAATAAGTGCTGCCATAACTAATTCTCGCATATCGTTAGAGCTTTCATTCATATTTCTGCCAATCAATGCACATAGTATTGCTACATTTAACGAATGTTTATATACATAATCTTCAGGACTCCTGAGATTCTGTGTGAAATTAATCTTCTTGTATCCTCTTCCATATGTAGCTATTATTAAATCAGCCATTTTCTCTAAATTCTTTGGTTCTTTTCTACTTACTAATGCCTGTAAGTCTTCTTTAATTCCAAACACAGCCATTGCCTGAAATCTTTCAAATTCCACATCTTCATCAGACATAGGTGGTAATGGTTCTGCCGGCTCTAATATATATATTCCAATCAAATCAAAATTCTTTATACTGGCTATACCCTGCTCTGTTAATTTCGTATCCCTACCATACAACAATACGCCTGTTTTACTATATTATTGGTTTAGCCAGACGCATTCCCTGCTTTAATTCTTCTGTCTTTACAAAAAGCAATTGTATACCTCCAATTTTTTCATTTGGAATAATTATAACCTAATTCTTATTAAAAATAAATATTTATTTTAAATATAACCCATTGTTCTCAATATAAATATCCATGCCGTTATGGTAAATGCTGACATAAGTGTTGTTAATACTACAATACTTGATGAAAGCACACCTTCATGATTCATATTTTTAGCCATTATGTAACTCGTCGCTGTTGTTGGTGCTCCAAGCATTATAAGTGCAGCTACAATCTTCTCAGGTTCAAAACCCATCGCTACTGCTACTGGTAAGAATATCAATGGCTGTATTACTAACTTAATCGTTGTGGCAATTATGGTAGGTTTTAATTTCTTAATTGCTTTTCTTCCCTCAAAGCCTGCACCAATTGCAATTAATGCCATAGGCGAGGTAAGTGAGCCGATACTGTTAATAGTCTTATACATTATCTTTGGAAATGTAATATCGAAATATGATAAAATCATTCCGCCAAGTATACTAAGTATAATAGGATTCGTACAAATTCCCTTTACCGCTTTCTTAAGATTCTTACCAAGTTCATTTTCTTTCATATCGGGTGATTCAAACGTCAGTACAATTACCGCAAATATGTTATATAGAGGAACTGAACCAAGCATCATAAGCGGTGCCATCTTAGCATTTCCACTTATATTCTGTAAAAGTGCGATTCCAAGTATGGCAGCACTTCCACGATATGCCCCCTGGACAAATTCACCAACTATATTTTCATCAGAAGCATTTTTCTTCTTGCAGAAAAGCTTCGCAAGTGTCCAGATAACAGTTATGCATATTATGGTTGAAAGCGCACAATAGAGAACATATTTGCCATCAAATGTATTTTTGATATCACAATCCATCATATTAAGAAGCAAAAGACATGGTAGTGTTACATTAAAATTAAATTTATTCGATACCTTTATATATTCTTCATTTAACATTCCAGTTCTTCTTAAGAAATAGCCTACAACCATAACTAAGAATACTGGCATAGTTGCATTCAGACTGTATATGAGATTGCTCAATTTGTTTCCTTCTTTCTATTTTGCGAACTGGCTATTATAAAGATTAGCATAAAATCCATTCTTCGCTAACAATTCCTCATGATTACCCTGTTCGATTACGCTACCGTCTTTCATAACTAAGATTGTATCTGCTTCCTTAATGGTTGAGAGACGATGTGCAACTATGAAGCTTGTTCTTCCTTTCATCATCTTTGCAAATGCACTCTGTATCTTCTGTTCAGTTCTGGTGTCTATTGATGATGTTGCTTCATCAAGTATAAGCATTGGTGGTAAGCAGAGCATTACTCTCGCTATACATAAAAGCTGTTTCTGTCCCTGTGAGAGACTTCCACCATCTTCTGTAATATATGTGTCATATCCATCTTTTAATCTCTTAATAAAGCTATGGGCATGTGATGCTTTAGCTGCCACTATCATTTCTTCCTCTGTAGCATCAGGTTTACCCATACAGAGATTTTCACGAATAGTTCCCTCTTTTAACCAGGTTTCCTGTAATACCATTCCATATGAACTTCTAAGGCTGTCTCTTGTGATATTTCTTATGTCTGTCCCCTCTACCTTAATGCTTCCACTATTCACATCATAGAAACGCATAAGCAGGTTAATTACAGTAGATTTACCACAACCTGTAGGTCCTACTATCGCCACTCTCTCACCTGGTTTGACTGAGAGATTGAAATTCTCAATGAGTTTCTTCTCAGGAACGTATGAGAAATATACATTTTCTAATTCTAACGTGCCATCTACATCTGTATCCTTAAGAACCCTTGCATCCTCATTATCAGGAATCTGTGGTTCTTCTTTAATAAGTGCAAATATTCTTGCCGCACACGCAAGTGCATTCTGGAGTTCTGTTACAACACCAGAGATTTCATTAAATGGCTTTGTATACTGGTTAGCATAACTTAAGAAGCAAGATAACTGTCCAACCGTAAATGCAGGATTAGTAATTACCGTAAATGCACCTGTTATTCCGACACCTGTATATACTAAACTGTTTACAAATCTTGTTGATGGATTAGTAATTGATGAGAAGAATATTGCCTTTAAAGACCATTTCTGTAAACGTCCATTAATCTCATCAAACTGTTCTAAAGCTTCATCTTCGTGTCCAAATGCCTGAACAACTTTCTGGTTACCAATCATTTCATCAATAAGCGCAGTCTGTTCACCTCTTGTTTCAGACTGAAGTCTGAACATTCGATAAGTTTTCTTCGCTATAAAACTTGCAACAAATAATGATATAGGTGTAATAAGTACAACTACAAAAGTTATCTTGACATTTATGGTAAGCATAAATATAAGAGTTCCAAGAATCGTAATAACACCTGTGAATAGCTGTGTAAATCCCATTAACAAACCATCTGCAAATGTATCAACGTCTGTAATTACACGACTCACTATATCTCCGTGTGAATGTGAATCAATGTATTTTAATGGAAGAATCTCTAATTTCTCGAATGCATCCTTTCTTATATCTCTGATTACTCCATAAGTTATCTTATTATTGCAAATGTTCATTATCCATTGTGACAATGCTGTTAAACCGACTACTATTATTATCTTCTTAACAATTGCATATACTGCCGAAAAATCTACATTTCCTTTTCCAACAATCAAATCTATGGCATCACCTGTAAGGATAGGTACATAAAGTGTCATAGCTACCGTAGCTGCTGCAAATATCACAGACAAAACTACATAAAACATATATTTTTTGATATATTTAAGCACTTCTTTAAGTGTTTTAGACTGTGAATAGCCTGATTTATTATTCTTAGCCATAATTATTTACCTCCCTTTTCATCTTTAGATATCTGAGAATAATGAATTTCTCTGTATTCCTCACATTTTTCAAGAAGTTCTTCGTGAGTTCCAATCATAACGATTTGTCCGTCATCTAATACTACTATTTTATCTGCATGCTGAATGGAAGATGTTCTCTGTGATACGATAAATACTGTCATCTTACCTTCCATAGATGCAATGGCTTTTCTGAGCTTCGCATCTGTAGCAAAGTCAAGTGCTGATGCACTGTCATCTAATATAAGAATCTGTGGTTTCTTCACTAATGCTCTTGCAATTGTAAGTCTCTGTTTCTGACCGCCTGAAAGGTTCTTACCGCCCTGTTCAATCATTTCATCTAATTTATCAGGCTTCTGTTCAACGAATTCTCTGGACTGTGAAATGTCTAATGCTTCATAGATTTCTGCATCTGTTGCATTTTCATTTCCCCATTTCATATTATCTCTGATTGTACCTTTGAACAGAACAGCTTTCTGCATAACCATTCCGACAATATCTCTTAACTTCTCTACAGGCTGGTCTTTGACATTTACACCATTTACCTTAACTTCTCCGCCTGTTGCATCATAGAAACGCGGAATCAGATTAACGATTGAAGATTTACCACAGCCTGTACCACCTATGATACCAACTGTTTCACCACGTTTAACCTTGAAGTCAATATTACTAAGTGCATCTTCACCTGCATCTTTGTATTTAAGATATACATTATTAAATTCTACTGCGTATTCTGATGAATTGTCACCAAGCATAACTTCTGTCTTATCGCATACTGATGCTTTTACATCGAATATACTCTCTATTCTGTTAGCACTCGCAAGTGCTTTTGTACATCGAAATAATTAAGTT
>OKWC01000165.1_pt1 | contig 13413 bp, 12 predicted proteins | sample 1606971 | NCBI WGS metagenome assembly OKWC01 (sample SAMN04414076, study PRJEB24778) | human gut metagenome | material: faecal | host: Homo sapiens
GGTTTCGACAACTATAAGACGCTGTTTACCGATATGGCATATCTTTCAACGCTCATCAACAGCTTGTACTACTTTGTCGGCTCGTTTATACAGCTCGGAACTTGCACTTTTCATCGCAACTCTGTTATGCTCGAAAATAAAGCTCGCAGGACTGTTCAAGGGAGTTATCTTCTTCCCTTATCTTATGAACGGCGTTGCGGTAGCGCTTATCTTCCAGAGATTCTTCAGAGGCGATGACGGCGGTACGCTCAACTCCATAATCGCACTTTTCGGAGCAGATCCTGTAAAGTGGCTGTCAAACGGCGCTATCAACAACTGGTGTCTGGTTTTTGCGTCGGTATGGCGTTATATCGGCTTTGATATTCTGATGTTCATCGGTGCTATCCAGTCTATCTCGCCCGACATTTACGAAGCGGCAGATCTTGACGGCGCAAACGCATGGCAGAAGTTCTGGCACATAATTTTCCCCGGTATCAGAACAATCATCGCATTACAGCTTATCCTTGCCATAAAGGGTGCCGCATCTGTATTTGAGATACCGTATATTATAACCGGCGGTAAGATGGGAACATCGACCTTCGTTATCAAGACGATCGAAACGGGCTTCCAGTACCAGAAGATCGGACTTGCATCCGCAATGGCTATCGTCCTGCTGTTTATAATAATAGTGATTACGATGATCCAGAAGATATTCTTTAAGGAAGAAAAGTAGGTGTAACAATGACAGACAATATCACAACAACCGAAAACTCCGGACAGACCTCTTTCAATATGGATAAATACAGGTTCAAGGAAACGCCTAAGGGTGTAAGAATACTGATAGACGTATTGAAATACGCGTGCTGTCATAGCCTGCCTTATAGTTATCGTTCCTCTGGTAGTCGTATTACTCGGCTCGCTGAAAAGCCACGAGGATTTTCTGACAAGCGGAGCGTTTGAGCTTCCTAAGGTGGTGGAGCTGGCAAACTTCAAGACGGCGTTCCTGCAGGGTAACGTAATGAAAGGCCTTATCAATACCGCTATTATCCTTGTGTTCTCGTGTGCGGGAACGATAATCACAGGTACTATGACCGCCTTTGTTGTACAGCGTTTTACAATGGTGTTCACAAAGCTTGTAAAGAATGTATTCCTTATTGCCGCACTCTTGCCGAATATCTCTATGCAGGTAACGGTATTCCAGGTAGTGCACGCACTCGGTCTTTATGACACCCTCGCCGCACCGATAATCCTTTATATCGGTACGGATATAGTTTCAATCTATATCTTCATACAGTTCCTCAATAACATATCCGTATCCCTTGACGAAAGTGCGATACTTGACGGCTGTTCATATCCGAGAGTATACCTGAGCATTATTCTCCCTATGCTCCGTCCTGCTATTGCGACCGTGCTTGTAATCAAGTTTGTAAGCATATACAACGACTTCTATACAGCAAACCTGTATATGCCAAGTGACGGACTTCAGGTCGTATCAACAGCCCTTTACAAGTTCATCGGTCCTTACGGCTCACAGTGGGAAATTATCTTCGCTGGTGTAATTATCTGTATTATACCTACTCTGATAATCTTCCTTTCGATGCAGAAGTTTATTTACAGCAACCTTGTTTCAGGCTCTGTTAAGGAATAAACGCTTCCGATTCTCCTTGCTATATATGAAAATGACGTCACGCCGAAAAGCGTGACGTCATTTTTGTTACGGGAAAGTTTGTACATAAATGCAGACGTCATAATTTTTAACGGCGTGAGTTTTTCCTGCTGAAAACGCAGATAAAACAGCCGTTTTATTTGTAGCTGCTACCCTTATATATATTGGGATAAATTAAATTGAATGATAATGAACGGTTTCTTTTATACGAAGCAACACATAACTCCAACGAGAGCTTTTTAACACTTATAGACCGGTAGCATTCATTTCTCAGGAGTGCCGCCGCTACTGTCATAGCAGTTTTCTTGTCATCATACCGTGCAGCATATTCCGGACAATATACGGTTGCTTTTGCGGAATTAATGTATTTGATTTTCCCATCCTTGCTTATAACCTCGAGTACATAAGCCATGCTCCCACCTCACTTTACAATTATCCGATAATAAAATTATAATTTAAAGAAAGGCGCATTTCAATAACAAATTAAAAATAAAGTTGAAAAATGGGATAATATGTCAGAAATTTTGTCGAATTTATTGAAATCACTGAAATAATCCGAATTTTACTCTCAGACGGCAACATTTTTTCAATAGTGCATCGCCTGTTATAAGCACAAATATTACTGTGGATACTGCGTGGATAAGATCAAAGGGTATGCCTGAAACGATATAGGCGGTAATTGTCTGTAAGTTTATATCGGTCGTGTAGGTAAGCACACTTGATATATTCATTATTCCGCCGTAAATAACGAGGACTGACAGGAAGGAGTAGATACAAAGGGCGAGCGTGTTGCGCTTTTTCGAGAAGATGATACCTGCAAAAAGCCAAGAAGCCCCATTGCAAACATCTGCCACGGCGTCCACATACCCTGACCGAACAGCATATTCGATATCAGCATAGACACCGCACCGACAAGAAAGCCTGCCTGTGCACCGAGCGCCGTTCCGCTTATGATAACGATTGCGGCAACGGGCTTGAACTGCGGGAACATAAAGAAAAGCTCCCTTCCTGCGACAGCCGCCGCAGAAAGCACGGCAAGCACCGCTATATCCTTTGCGGACGGCTTCTTTTTTCAAAGCTGATAAAGAAAGCGGCAAGGCACTCGACAAGCACAGCAAGAATTATCAGCAGATGCTTTCTTGTGCCGTTAGGGACAAAAAGTGTGCCGAGTATCACTGTGAAAGGAATAAGAACGGCGGTTATAACGCCTGCGACAATATCGGACGGAGTTACTTTTTTTTGCGGTTACGGGCGCTTTGCCATTGAGTTTTTCGGGGCAACGCCGATAATAAGCATAATCATAGGAACGCACAGCAACGCATATTGCAGCCAGAACGGCTCTGACGGTATCTCAAAAGGGAATATGCCGGTACCGGCTAAAAGCATAAAAACAAATCCGACACTGCCGAGCGAAAGCATTACCTTTCGGAAAGCCGAGAGCCTTTTGCGTTTTTTGCGTTGCGGTACTGCTGTGTCGGGCTTATCGCCTTTTATGACGTGAAAACGTCCGGAGAGATCGCCGTAGTTTTCAGCCACTCCTCTGAGAGAAGCTATAAGCCCTGCGACAGTGTAAACATTATCGCATACGTTTTTGGCGATTTTCGCACTGTCTGTAGTGAAAAACGAGGAATCGGAAAAGAACTGTGACGGCGGCAGAGATACGCTTATTTCTCCGTCAAAAAGCAGGGCGCATATATCCGCTGTTTCGGCACAGAAATCCATATCGTGACTGACAATCACAATCGTTTTTCCGTCTGCTTTAAGCTGTTTCAATAATGCCGAGAACATCTGCTTATATACTGCGTCCGCCGCCTTAGTCGGCTCATCAAGAAGAAGTATATCCGCACCGTAGGAAACGAGCTTTGCGAGCGCCGCCTTCTGCCGCTCCCCGCCGGATAAGTCAAACGGGTGACGTGACAGCAGGTGCGTAAGATTAAATGCTGCGGCTGTTTCATCGGCATTGCCGGCAAATTCTTCTCTGAGCGTTTCCTTATTGAAAGCAGGGTAGGGTCTTGCGGAAGAAACCTATCTTTCCGCCGTTTATCGTTATTTTTCCGCTGTTTTGCTTGAGCGTACCGCAGATAAGGCTTAGCAGGGTCGATTTTCCTGCGCCGTTTCCGCCCACTATTGCGGTTATGCTCCCTTGCTTTATGTCAAGCGAAAGGTTTCTTATAATATCTCTTTTGCTGTTCTTATAGCCGAAAGACAGATTTTTAACGGATATACAGCTTTCTTCCGATATGCTGTTGTCGGTAATGCCGGGAGTATTAAGCCCGTTGTTTTTGCCGTACGCAATATACCAGTCCTTAGCGGAGGGAACGTCAAGCAGTGGAAGAACATTGCTGACAGATGCGCTTGCTCTTACACCTGCCGGCATTTCAAAAAGCATAGGGTGATTGTTTTCCGACAGATGCTCTGTAAGAGAGCTTGCGTCGCCGTCGTGACACACCTTGCCGTTGTCGAGCATAACCGCATGTTTTGCAACGGACAAAAGACCGCCGAGCTGATGCTCGGCAACAATCACGGTCGTACCAAGTTCCTTGTTTATTCTTACAAGCAGTGAAATAAACTGCGTGGATGCGATAGGGTCAAGCTGTGAGAGCGGCTCGTCAAGGAGCAGTACATCGGGATTCATAGCCATTACAGACGCTAAATTGATCATCTGCTTCTGACCGCCCGAGAGCTTGTCGCAGTCGCAGTACAGCAAGTCCTCTATGCCGAAGAACAAAGCAGTCTGGGAAACCTGCGAGCGTATTTCGTTTTGTGAAAGTCCTATACTTTCCGCACCGAAGGCAAGCTCGTGCCAAACCTTGTCGCAGACGATCTGCTCGTCCGTAAACTGTGTGACAAAGCCGGCAAAATGACCGCCGAAAGAAATTTTTCCTTTTTGCGTTCCTGCGTCGGCAGGCGCTTTCATAAGATTTAAAAGGGTGGATTTTCCGCTTCCCGAGCTTCCGCAGAGTATTACGAATTCTCCTTTGTTTATTTTAAGCGAAATATCGGAGAGTGCGTTCATATCCGAGCCGGGATAGGAATATGACAGATTTGAAATATTATAAAGTTCCATTTCTTTCCCTCCGTTTAAAACGTGAATAAAGCTCGGCTGCAACAGGTGTTACACAGAGTATGAGCCAGAAAATATCCGCAGAAATATCGAAAGCAGTCAGCGGCAGGATAAATTCTGGATAATAGAGATAATAGGCTTTACCGCTTGCAAAAAGAATAATAATTGCGGTTGTGCATATCACGGTAACAGACATTATAATAAAGTCGGACGGTGCAAAGCGGAATATGCTGTAGGCTGTACGTTTTGCTGTACCGTAACCTCTGTATTTCATAGAGCGGGCGGTATATGCGCTATGCTCAAGGGTATCCGTTACCGCAACAGAGAGAACGTGAACACCGCTTCTGATACGGCTTCTAAAGTTACCCTCGTATATATCGTTTCCTACAAAACGCTGAGCCGCCGCCGCTTGCTTTGCCCGTCTTGCAAACATAGGCACTGAACGCAGTGTCATTGATAACAGCAAAGCGAGTGACGGCAGTGCTTTTCCGAGAAGATATACCGTTTTGTCGCTTGTCATACACTTGTTAAGTCCGATAAACCACATTATGAGCGATATTGTCATAGCGCCTGTAAACAGCGAAAAAATAAGCGTTTCAAGTGTGATACTGTTGCCGCTGGGCAATTTTGCAATCTCGGTTATGCCTCTGTTTGAAAACAGAAGATTTATAACCGTCGCAAGCAGTGCCATAGGGAGCATTACAAAAAGCGTTCTTGCGGCGGTTTTTCCGTTCAGCAAAAAGCAAAAACGGCAGAGCAGACAAGAGCTTCCGCCATAAAGACGGGGCTTTGCACTATTGTGGTTATCAGTATCACCGACAGAAAATACATTGCCGCTGTTACAGGGTGTGTTCTTTCCATTGTTGCTCCTTAGTTTTAAAGGTCATAGCCAAGCTCGCAGGTATAGCGGAACGCTATCTTGTCATTGTTTGCGGGCTTGTACGATGAACAGCCGTAGTTCGGGAAAAACGCCGTTTACACTGTACATCCAGCCTGAGCCTTGTCCGCAGTCGAATTCATAAAGGTTGTTTATACCCTCGACATAGTATGAGCTGAACGCAGGGGTGTAGCTTGCCTCCATCTGAATACTGTTTTCGTCACAGATACGGCGGAGTATATCGTATACGCTTTCACCGCTGTCGAATCCGACCGTTCCGTTGAATATTACGGCATCATCGGGAATGTACTTTTCAAGTCCTTTTTTCAGTTTATCCTTGTTGTTGAGTATGGTTTTGCAATCTATAACGAATGTGCAGGTGTTGTCATATTTCTTTATCGGCTTGTCTGGCTTTTGGGTCGTTGATATTACAGATGAAGCGGTTGATACTGTTGTGACTTTTGAAGATGCCGGACTTGCCGAAGATGTCGGGGCGGATGTGAAAACGGGCTTTTCGGTTGGCTTTGAAATGTCTGCGGCGGTAGATGATGTTGATGCGACAGAGGTTATTGCCGTTGTTTCCGGCTTTTCGCTTTCAGGTAAGGTTTGTGAAGAAGTGTCCGTAATGGTTGTTGCGGGCGTTGTCTGAGAATTGCCGTCTGTCTGAAAAGTCGTTGTTGCGACAAGGCTTTCTACGGTTGTAAACGATGATGTTTCGGGGGTAACGTATGATATACCGCTGTTTTCGGCGGCATCTTTTCCCATAGCGGCGGAAACTACCGCAATTATCACCACAACGACAAGAGCCAGCCCAAGACCGAGTATATATTTGTATTTATCAAAAAAAGCTTTCATTTTTTCTCCGTGAAATATCGGTTATGCAAAATTGTTCCGCACCTATTTTATCATAAAACAGGTACGGAACAAGCATTTACATAATAGTTTTACTTATTTGCGCTTTTTCTTCGAAATAAGCATAACTGCGCCTGAGATGAGAACTGCCATACCGCCTGTTACAAGTACGCCTGTACCGGGATTTATGGGATCGTTTTTATCTTCGGGCTTGCCTGAGCAGTCGCCGGGCTTTACGGAATCGCCGGGCTGTGCGGGCGTATCGGGATTTTCGGGTTCTGTCGGCTCAGCCTTCGCAGACATTTCGTAAAGTGAAGAGCCGTCCTTTGAAAGCTCATAAGCTGTAAGAGCGAGCGCCGCCTGCTCGGTAGCCATATAGTTTTCTTCGCCGCCGAGTGTGTGGCTGTAGCCGTTTTCTGTAGCATAGCTTTCAAGTGCGTCGATAAGCGTGATGCCGTCAACGATGAATCTTGAATCTGTAAGCGGGTCGATGCCGAGAGCGGCAAGTGCGATAAGTACCTGCGAGGTGCTTTCACTGCCGTTTGCATATCTTGCGTTCTCGTCAAGAGATTCTGCAAGGAACTCAAGACCGCTGTCTATAGCCGCATTTACCTTCTCGTCAGCCGCATAGGGAGCGAGAGCCTGTATAGCCATAGCCGTAAGGTCAACATCTGCGGTATCGCCGGCGAGCGCCCAGCCCTTGCCCGTCATATTGTCAACAATATAAGCGATAAGCTCATCGTGCGTCTTTGCGCTGTAATCTGTAGTGTCGAATGCTATAAGTGAGAATATAACCGCATTGATACCCTGCGATGTGATATAGTCCATATCGTCAAGACCGCTCAGCAGGTTATGGCCTGCGATGTCTGCGGAATTCTTTCCGAGTGAGGACAGAGCGATTATAACTCTTGCGTTCTCCGTAGGCTTTCTGTCAGAAAGTCTGTCTGAACCGTTAGCCTTTACTGCTTCACAAAGCTCGCTGTAGTATTTTGCCGCCTTGTCGGCAGAGAGCTTTCCTGCTCTTGCGAGTGCGATAACCGACCATTCACCGCCGATAGACTGAACGGGGTAGATATCGTTATCCGCAAGAGTGCCGAGAACAGTGTCGAAGTGATCCTTGCTCTTTGTGCCTGCCTGCTTTATCGTGTCGATAACGGCAAATCTTTCTGTTGCCTTGTCAAGAGTATCCGAATTTGTGACCTTATTTCTTAAACGCTCGGGAACTGCCGAGTAAGCGTCCTTTGCCTTTTCGATCTTATCCTTGCTGTCAGCGGCTACCTTGCCGATTGCATCTATTGCCTTTATCGCATTGCTTATAATGTCAGCCTCAGCCTTAGCGAGAGCTTCTTCTGCGGCTGTTAAGGTTTCGTAGTTTCCTACAAGTGCCTTTGCGTTGTCGCTGAGTTTGTCATAAGCCGTTCTTGCCGCTGTGATGTCGTCATAACTGTCGAGCGTTACATCGCCTATAGCGTCAATAAGCTCTTCGACCTGCTCAGCCGCCTTTACATCATCGGGAACGAGCTTCAGGTAAGCGTATACGGGCTGTTTTTCACCGTTCTGAACGATTATTCTGACAACCTTTATTTCAGACTGATTAAGTGCGATTTTAGCCTCTGTGCCGGATGCTACACGCTGATTGTTGATATAAATGTTATCATCGTCAGCGCCGGATACGGAAACGTTCACGCTTTCCTCGATACCTGTGCTTATCTCGTAAACACCGTTATCATCGGGAGTGATTTCCTTTATTGTCTTGCCGTTTGCGTCTGTTAAGACTATTTTTCCGGGAAGCGCTGTCGTGCCGACCTCTTCCTCGTTTGCGGTTGTTCTTACAACATAAGAAACCTCTGTCGATTTCTCGTTGAATACGCCTGCCCAGATGTTGCTTGCTGTCTGTATCTTTATATAGTGAACGCCGTTTTTGAATGTAACGGGGTTGCCGTTTTCATCTACCGCCCACTTTAAGTCGAAACCGTTTGATTCGGCATTTTCGCTGTATGCGTTTACATTAGTGCCTATCGTGCCGTTCTTGAAGTAGTCAACATAGCCGAACCTTGTCGTGCCTACAAAGGAAGCTGTAGAGCTATCGCCCTGTATACTGCCCTGAACGCTGGGGATAACAACGCCTCTGAGTGTGACAGTATCGCTCTTTGCAAGATCGTTCATATAGTAAACGCTGGGTGAAACCCATCTGCCTGTCTGCTTTGAGCCGTCGTTTGAGTTGCCCTGATTATCCGTCCAGCTTGTTTTACCGTCGGCTGTCTTTTTGTATGTTACTTCGTAATCGGTGATGGTCGTATCTTCGAAATGCTCACTTCCTGCGAGTGCATACCATGTTTTGCCGTCCTCAGAAACATATACCTGTCCGCTTTCAGCCGCACTTCCGCCGCTTACAAAGCTGTTGCCGTAAGCGTAGAAGTCAAGGCGTAGGGGTTTGAGGGGTCGTCTGTTACGGGGTTTTCATAGTAATATGTGATATAACCGCCGAAGTTACCGAGTGATTTTATAGTGCCTGCGAGCGTCTGCTCGGGGCCTACACCGTAGGAAACGTTGGTGTACTGGCTGTTGATGCAAAGATAATCAACGACCTTGTCGGGTACGTCATACTTGCTTCTCTTTGTAGCCTTGACAGTATAGCTTTCTGAAAGAGTGCCGTCTGTTACCGTTACAGTAGTGTTTGCGCTCTTGGTAACAAGACTGTAAACGCCGTTTTCATCTGCTGTTGCGGCATCGTTGCCTATCTTAACTGTGCAACCGTCGGCAACCTTGAAATATACTGTGGGGAATTCTGCGTCATTTGCTATAACTATATTATAGCTGAGAAGTGACGGGTCGAATGCGGGATACATATCGCCGTGTTCGCTTTTAAGCTCTGTAAAGTGTACGTTCTTTATAGAAACGTCAGCCTTTACAAGCTTTATTTTGTAGCTTGTTATCTTGTCTGCATCATCAAACTTGTCTGTAAGATAATCGCCGTCCGAAACAGCATCTATTGATACTGTAACAGTGCCGTCCTTGCCGAAGGAATATGCGGGAGTTGTTTCGCCGCTTTTAAGCTCTGTATATTCGCCGTCAGCCTTCGCTCTGAAATGAACGTTTGCGGTTTTGCCCTTGAGAGTAAGTGCAACGCTGTCGGTGCCTCCCAAAACATAGGCTGTGTAGCTGTGGCATTCTGCGTTTGTGCCTGTCGTATCGGTCACATTGTCATTTTCGTCATTTCTGAAACCGTTCCCTCTGCAAAGCCGTTGTACTTTGTCGCATACAGCTCTCTGCCGGCAGGAACAAGCGTGATGCCGCTTGTGCTTGCGATTTCCGCAGTGTAGTCATAGGGACGTGTTATGTTGAACACATACTGCGTCTTTATGCTTTCATCGTCAATGTAGCAAAGCTCTAAAATCAGCTTAGTCAAGCCGAAAGGAATATTAGAAATGCTGTTGAAGCTGCCGGACTTTATCTCGTTTCTCTGTGCAACTCCGTTTATATCGGTGTATACCGCATAGCACTTCAGCAGGTCCTTGTTGAACTTGGTTCCGCTGTTGATATAGAAAGATGATGTGCTGTAAGACTTTATCTTTACATCATATTCGAGCTTTTCGGGGTCGAAAGCGTCATTGTCCCAGCCGTCAAGCGAGAAAGCCGAAAGTGCAAAGCTGTCAAAACGTGCGGCGGGTCTTGCACCTTCCTTTATTGTTACCTTATAAGTGCTTGCTGTTGCACCCTCGCCTACCGTAACGGTGATAACATCGCCGTCCTTTATTTCAGTAGGCTTTGTAAGGCTCAGCGTCTTGTCGCCGATCTTGCTTACCGTCTTGAAATTCTTGTTCAGTGCGGTAGGACGGAAGTTGATGCTCTTTGTGCCGAAAGGAACAGTAAGAGTATAATTATAGGTCTTTGCGCTGAATTCGGGGGAAAGTGTGCCGTAATCGCTGCTTATCGCTTTAAGCGATGTATCTGTACCGCTCCAGTCACTGCCGAGGTCAGCGCCCCAGTCCATAGTGTACTGCATACGGATCTCATCGCCGCTTGCGAGCTTGCCGTTAGCAACGGTATAGGCGGTGAAGCCTTCGTTTGTAAACCAGTCGTTGAGCGTACCCATCCAGCCGCTCATCGAGCCGCCGTCAACGCCGCAAGGCTGCGATCTCGCTTATGTAGCCATCATCTGCGCCCTTCTGAGTAAAGCCGGAGCTTTCGATAGCGTTCCTTTATGGCAGGTTCATGCTGCTTGACGGTCTTGTCAAGCGATACCCACTGTCGACCTTGGTACCTGTCCACGCAGGAGCGTTACCGCCGCTGACCGCTTCGGTAAACGTTGTGTTTTCTACAATAACACGGACGCTTCCGAGGTCATCATCGGCAAATACAGTAAAGCTCACCTGCGGTACTGACAGCAGTGCCAGTGAAAGCGCCAGCAGTAAAGCTGTCACTTTTGCTGTAAATTTCTTTACATTTGTCATAGTTTTACCTTCCTTTATTCTTTTTTGCCGTAAGGCTTAACCGTCTAATCTGCGTTTTGCCGCTTTTCTTCTTTGTCTGGAGCGTTCACGCTTTTCACGGCTTTTCTCCTTTGCTGAAACCGCCGGAGGCTCTTTCAGCCCTGCGGCTTCAAGCGCCCTTGTCCACGGTCCCAGCTTCTGCTTTATAAAGCAGACTTCGCTTGGAGTAAAATCGGAGCGTTTGGGCAGAGTGCCAAGCTGTTCATACTTTTCGCAAAGCATAGCGACAGCCTTGCTCATTTTTTCGTCCGCCATAACGTCACCTCCGTAAACAAATACGAAAAACGGCAATAAAAAATGCCTTCACCAAAAAAAGTGAAAGCACAACTGATCTTTAAGCACAGCAAACATAAGCCATACGGATATGCCAAAAAAAGCATAAAGGTACAGCCTTAGCTGAAGATCGGCTGTACTTCTTCCTCGTCCAAGAGACAATGCCGAAAAATACGGGGGTATTCTGACTTGTGAGCATAGGCTCAGATACAGTAATGACGGTTGCTCCGGATTCTCACCGGATTCCCTATTACCTACCGGGCAAAAAGCCTTTCGTACCGTATTTTCGATATTCGGTTAAGGATAAGTATAGCATAAAGGGGGAAGAAATGCAAGAGGGGGAGGAGTATTATGAAAATAAAAAACGAGGTGCGTCGGCACCTCGTTTTGCTATATCATATTATTAATTTATCAGAACGCAATTCTGTCCTCGATGTACTTCTTTACATCTGCGATAGGCATTCTTTCCTGCTTCATAGAGTCACGTTCACGGACTGTTACGCAACCGTCCTCAACGCTGTCGAAGTCGTATGTGATGCAGAAGGGAGTACCGATCTCGTCCTGTCTTCTGTATCTCTTACCGATAGCGCCTGCATCGTCATAGTCAACGCAGAAGTACTTTGACAGCTCGTCTGCAATCTCGCCTGCTTTGTTTGCAAGCTTCTTTGACAGGGGCAGAACTGCCGCCTTGACGGGAGCTAAGTAGGGGTGGAAGTGCATAACGTTTCTTGTTGTACCGTCCTCAAGCTGTTCTTCGTCATAAGCTTCTGTGATAACTGCAAGGAACAGACGCTCAACACCGAGCGAAGGCTCGATAACATAAGGAACGTACTTCTCGTTTGTTTCGGGATCGAAATATTCCATCTTCTGACCGCTTGTCTTGATGTGCTGTGTAAGGTCGTAGTCGGTTCTGTCCGCAACGCCCCAAAGCTCGCCCCAGCCGAACGGGAACAGATATTCGAAGTCGGTTGTAGCCTTTGAGTAGAAGCAAAGCTCTTCCTTATCGTGATCACGCAGTCTTAAGTTTTCTTCGTTTATGCCGAGGGACAGGAGCCACTTCTTGCAGTAGTCCTTCCAGAAATAGAACCAGTCAAGGTCTGTGCCGGGCTTGCAGAAGAATTCAAGTTCCATCTGCTCAAATTCTCTTACACGGAAGATGAAGTTGCCGGGAGTGATCTCGTTTCTGAATGACTTACCAACCTGTGCTACGCCGAAAGGTACTTTTTTACGGGTAGTACGCTGGATATTCATAAAGTTTACGAAGATACCCTGCGCTGTTTCGGGACGGAGGTAAAGCTCGCTCTTAGAGTCCTCTGTAACACCCTGGAATGTCTTGAACATAAGGTTGAACTGTCTTATGTCTGTGAAATCAGCCTTGCCGCAGTTGGGGCAGGTGATGCCTTTTTCACGGATATAATCCATCATCTGCTCGTTTGACCAGCCTGCACAGTTTGTGCCGTCAAAGTCCTCGATAAGATTGTCCGCTCTGTGACGTGTCTTACAAGCCTTGCAATCCATAAGGGGATCGGAAAATCCGCCGATATGACCCGATGCTACCCATGTCTGAGGGTTCATGAGGATAGCACTGTCAAGACCTACGTTGTACTTGCACTCCTGTATGAATTTTTTACGCCATGCGGACTTGATGTTGTTCTTCAGCTCAACGCCGAGAGGTCCGAAATCCCATGTGTTTGCAAGTCCTCCGTATATCTCACTGCCGGGATATATAAAGCCTCTGCCCTTGCAGAGAGCGACCAGCTTATCCATGGTTTTTTCTGTGTTTTTCATGTGCGAAATTTCCTTTCATGTTTTGCGTTTAAAAGCAGTGCACGGCAACGTATCTGCGCTGTCGTGCTTGTCTGCCGTATAATTCGTTTTAAATAGTGTTTGCCTCCGACCGTTTCGCTGTATAGAAAGGTCGGAACTTACAGTGCTTTACAGCTTTTCGATCCAACCCATTTCATCGGGGAGCTTGCCGTACTGCATACCTGTCATTGTATCGTATAGACGCTGAGAGATAGGTCCTATCTTGTTGTCGTTGATAAGCATAACCTTATCGCCCCACTTTTAAGTGACCTACAGGTGAGATAACAGCGGCTGTACCTGTACCGAATACTTCATTCAGCTTACCTGCATTCGTAAGCGTCTGCGATTTCCTGTATTGTGATTCTCTTTCGCTTACCTTTAAGTACCCCACTTCTTGCCACAT